>Ga0306920_100000516_pt1 | contig 45237 bp, 44 predicted proteins | sample flu12Cox44000170_FD_204666 | JGI IMG/M metagenome (GOLD analysis project Ga0306920, IMG submission 204666) | Lab enrichment of tropical soil microbial communities from Luquillo Experimental Forest, Puerto Rico - flux4day.12C.oxic.44.000.170 (v2)... | ecosystem: Environmental > Terrestrial >... | reverse complement strand
AGCATTTCGGCCGATCTCTCGGAATGGCTTCGCCGATCAGCAGAAAAGCGTGACCATTGGCAGCCCTATAGGTTTGAGTTGTCATTCGGACTGCACGACCGCGAACAGGCCGATCCTGAGAGTTGTGAGGAGCCCATCGAAATCCCGGGCGGACTCAGGCTGCGCGGCTCGATCGATCTGGTCGAGCGCGACCCCATGCGCGGTCGGCTGCGGATCACCGACCACAAGACCGGGAAGGTCAGGGCCGAGCCGGAAGTCGTGGTTGGCGGGGGACGCGTGCTGCAGCCACTATTATATGCGCTGGCTGCTGAAAAGCTCCTCACTGAACCGGTGGACTCCGGCCGCCTGTATTATTGCACGCTAACGGGCGGATTCGAAGAACGCGAGGTCGAGTTGAAAGATGCGGCCCGCGCAACGGTCAGTCGGGCTATTAAAATCATCGCTGATGCGCTGGAAACCGGCTTTTTTCCGGCGGCGCCGGACGAGCGGGAATGCCAATGGTGTGATTACCGTTTGCTCTGCGGTCCCTATGAACAGCGACGCTCCTTGATGAAGCCTCCGGTGCGCCTGGTGGCATTGCGGACAATGCGGGAACTGCCGTGACACTGCTAGATCAAGCCGTGCGAGATCGAATCGTCAGCGACCTCGACTCCACCCTGCTTGTCGAGGCCGCGGCGGGGACCGGGAAAACCACCGAACTGGTGAGACGGATTGTTGCGGTTGTCGCCTCGGGCAGGACGACCTTGGACAAGATCGTCGCGGTCACATTCACTGAGAAAGCCGCGGGCGAACTCAAACTCCGTGTGCGCGAACAAATCGAGGAGCGGCGCCGAACTTCGAGTGACCGTGCCGAGCGCCGCCGTCTCGACGACGCGCTGGAAAAACTGGAAGAGGCCCGCATCAGCACCATCCACTCGTTCTGCCGCGACCTGCTTCAGGAGCGGCCGGTCGAGGCTGGAATCGATCCGCTGTTCGAGGTGGCGCCGCAGGACGAAGCCGATGGGATTTTGCGCGTGGCGTTTGATCGCTGGTTCGAAGAGGCACTCCGGGCGCCGGGGCCGGGACTTAGGCGCATGCTAGCCCGCGCTGACACTGATCGTGAGGAAACGCCGACCCGTGGGCTCTTCAACGCAGCTATCGAACTTTCACGGTGGCGCGATTTTCCCGCCCAATGGAACCAGCCGGCGTTCGATCGTGAGGCCGAGCTTGACTCGTTGTTCACTGAGATGAGCGCGATTGGCGCGTTGGCCGATCTCGGGTGCCCCGACGATTGGCTTTACGAGTCGCTCGCGAAGATTCGGCTAGTTGCGCGTGAGGCTGTGCGCCTGGAGCAAATTCGCGGCCCGGATCTCGACGCGCGCGAAGCGGCCCTGATGAAGTTATTGCGGGGTAACCAAAATTACTGGAACTGGAAGGGCTTCGGCGAGGATTTTGGCGATAACCCACGAGCCAGCGTGATACGCCGGCGCGAGGAATTTCATCGCCGGCTCACAGCACTAGCCGAATCGATCGGCGCCGATCTGGCACCGGAGCTCCGGCGCGAGCTTCAAGCGGTGATTGATCGTTTCCAGGAACTCAAGCGACGCGCGGGCAAGCTCGATTTCATGGATCTGTTGCTCCTCGCACGCGACATGATTCGCGATCATGCTGCGGTCCGCGTCGAGCTGCAGGAGCGCTTCACCCACATATTTATCGATGAGTTCCAAGACACCGATCCGCTTCAAGCCGAAATCATGCTACTACTCGCAGCCGACAATCCAAACGAGAAAGATTCCGGCCGCGTCCGCCCGGTGGCAGGTAAGCTCTTCATAGTTGGCGACCCCAAGCAGTCGATCTATCGCTTCCGGCGGGCCGACGTCGCAATCTATCAGCGTGTGAAGGCACAGCTCGTCCTTCACGGCGCACGGCTGGAGCATTTAACCGTTAGTTTCCGCGCTCGGCCCGAAATTCAATCAATGGTCAATTCTGCGATCTCGCCTTGGATGGCGGAGTCGAAAACCCAGGCGTCCTATGACCCGCTTAATCCCGCGCGCGAAGATTCGCCACAACCCCCGATCATTGCTTTACCCGTGCCGAAGCCATACGGCGGCTATGGAAAAATCACCAACTACGCTATCGACGCATCATTGCCCAAGGCGGTCGGGGCATTTGCGCAATGGCTTATCCGTGAGAGCGGATGGAAAGTCACCGAAAGCAATAAACCTGCGCAGTTGGTAGCGGTGGAGCCGCGTCATGTCTGCATTCTGTTCCGTCGGATGACAAAGTTTCGCACAGACGTCCCGCGCGAATATGCCAGAGAGCTCGAGGCACGGCATGTGCCGCATGTATTGGTCAAAGGCAGTTCCTTCCAGGAGCGCGAAGAGGTTGAAACGATGCGTAACGCGCTCAACGCTATCGAACGCCCTGATGACGAGCTCTCGGTATATGGGACCTTGCGGGGACCCCTCTTCGCATTCAGCGACGGCGAGCTGCTGGTATTCAAGGAAACCATCGGAACATTGCACCCGTTCCGCCATATTGACGCCGGCGGCCCTGAATCGAACTCGAAGGTGGCGGAGGCACTCGGGGTGTTGCGCGATTTGCATCGGGGACGCAACCGCCGGCCGATCGCCGACACGATCTCGCGTCTTCTCGAAGCCACTCGCGCCCAAACGGGGTTTGCGGTCTGGCCGACCGGGGAGCAGGCGCTCGCGAACATGTCGCGCATCATGGATCAGGCGCGCAGGTTCGAAGGCGGTGGGGGGACTTCATTCCGTAGCTTCATTGACCTGCTTGAACGTGACGCCGACGCGGGAACGCTGGCCGAAGCGCCGCTTGTCGAAGAAGGCACCGAGGGCGTTCGACTGATGACGGTGCATGGCGCCAAGGGTCTCGAGTTTCCGGTTGTGGTGCTTGCCGATATCACCTGCAATGAGATTCGCGAACCACCCGAACGCTTTATTGACCCCGAACACGAGCTGTGCGCAGTGCGAATCGCGGGATGTGCGCCGCAGGAGCTACTCGACCATAGTGAGGACGAGTCACGCCGCGAGCGCGAGGAGGCGACCCGATTGCTCTACGTCGCTACGACCCGCGCGCGCGACCTCCTGGTAGTGCCGGTCATCGGTGATGAGCGGTGCGACAAATGGCTGGGCAAACTCAACTATGTTCTCCACCCGGACCCCAATGACCGCCGCACTGCGATTCGGCCTGCACCGGGGTGTCCAACGTTCGGCGACGATAGCGTCAGCGAGCGGCCCTCCAAGGCGCCGCCGAAGACCAAGTCAGTTATGCCGGGATTGCACAGGCCGCAGGTCGGTACGCACCGGGTCGTGTGGTGGGACCCTGCCTGTCTCAATCTCGACGTTGACGAGGCGATGGGATTGCGGCAGCACCGGCTGCTCGAAGCTGACGAAAGCGGCGAGGTCTCACAGGAAGGCGTGCGCGCTTATGAAGAATGGTTCGTGCGGCGCGAGTCGATGCTCAAGCGCGGCGGGACGCCGCTCCGCCGGCTCGTGACTGCCACTGAGTTAGCACTGTCGGCAGGTCGCGGTGATGTGGTGGTTCCCGAAGCTGTGGACGTCAGCATTGAACAAGTTGCTCGTGACCCCACAAGGCCGAGCGGTCCCCGTTTTGGCGCGCTGGTGCACGCTATACTGATGAGCGTTCGTGCGGACGCGCGAGAGGACTCGATCGTGAGGTTCGCCGCGATGCATTCCCGGATTCTCGGTGCGACGCCTGCCGAGAGAGTCGCCGCTATACAGGCAGTCACGGAAGCGCTCGCGAGTCCCCTCATGCGGCGCGCCGCTGGCGCAGCCGAAATTCGCCGCGAATCTGCTGTGCTGATTCAGCTGGAGAACGGTTCGATGGTCGAGGGTGTCGCGGATCTGGCATTCAGGGCAGGTGAGAGTTGGACCGTGGTGGATTTTAAGACAGATGTAGAGATAGCACGGCGACTCGGTGAGTATCGCGCGCAATTGGGCCTTTATCTCCGCGGCATTCGCGCCAGCACGGGTCTCCCCGCTAGCGGCGTCTTGCTGTGGTTATAACGACCGACACCATGATGTTATGAGCGAGTCAGAGTGAACGAGCCAACGTATTTAGACCTCGCATTCCTGCGACAGTCACGATGTAACCATTAGAGGTGAGCCGGTCGATCAGCCTATTGCGCAAGGATATGATGAATCATCCGAGCTGGATGGAGGTGCCAGATTGTCGTCGGATGTGAACCGCTCACTGCTGGTGATTGGCTACGGTTCCTTGCTCAGCGGGTATGGAATGCTGGCCCATCGCCGCGGCGGTGGCAGTAAGCTGGTAGCGCGCGATGCCTTCCCGGTCATGCTGCACAATGCACGCCGCGGACTAGCCAAACCTTCCAGCCATGGCAGCTACCTGGCGATGGACCTCGAACCGATCGAGCCGAACCAGCCGATAATCGCCGAGCCGGCCCGGAACGGCGACGATGGAATCGGGGCGCTTGGACTGGTGTTCGATCGGCAATGGGCCGAGCGGCTGGCGCGACGCGAAGAATACAACCCGGCCAAATTCCTTGAATTACTCGATTTTGCCGATCGCGCGCACAAACCCCTGGGAGAGTTTTTGCTCCAGATCGCCGAACGTACCCGCTTCAACCTCCTTGCCTATCGTTGCGCGCTGCGCGAAATGCTCAACTACACCTCACACGGCTACATCTTCCATCCGGTGCCCTTCCGCGACGGACGTGTGGCGATTGCCGCCGTTGGTTCGGGCTTCGAGGGTAGCGGCGATCCTGGTGTGCGATCCAAGCGCAACGAATTCGGGATGGACCGTCTGTTGAGTCTAGATGATGCGTTGAAGATTACCACGCTTGCCCTCGACCATGACGGTCAGGTTGGCTATTTCGTCGAATGCGTTCTGGGTGGACTGCATGGACTTGGAGTTGGCGACCTGGTGGCAGGATTGTCACTCGCCGGCGAGTGCGGGATTGACTTGGTGCGGCGGATGGCTAGTGCCGTCCCGCTCGAGCGTGAACTTTTTTTGCAAGCCACGTCGCTCGACGAAACCAGCTACCGCAAGAGCTTTCCGGGGGTACCGACTCGCACGTTGCAAATGCTGTTCGGGTAGGATTGAGGAAATTAGAAATTAGATAAGTGATAGGAGAATCGCGTAGTGGCGGACTTTTCGATTCACGTCGCAAAGGAGAACCTGAAGTTTTCTGCCGCCCATTTTATTGCCTACCCGGGCTTTCGTGAGCCGCTGCATGGTCACAACTATCAAGTCGGCATCAAACTCGAAGGCCGCCTCACCAGCACGGGCTATGTGCTCGATTTTGGTTTAATCAAAAAACTTACGCGGGAAATTGTCGAGCGCCTCGACGAACATACCATCATTCCCTCGCAGAGCGATTGCCTGGAAATTCACCAGCACGACGGTCAGGTGAGTGTCATCTGCAAGGGCGACCGCTTTGTCTTCCCCGCCGCCGACGTTGCGCTGCTGCCGATTATGCACAGTTCGGCCGAAGAATTAGCGCGTTTTATCTGGACCGAATTGCATCGCGAGCTGGCGCGGCGCAACGCACTTGGCGACCTCACTGCGATGGAAGTGTCGGTAGCCGAGGGACCCGGCCAAGCCGCAATTTATAGGCAGCAATTATCCGCCGGCTAGGTACTTTTCCTATCCGGGCTAATACAGCTGCTTATATTCCTCTTTATTGCGACAGAGTAGGATTTGCTCATACAAAACGAGCTTTAACGGAATTAATCTAGCCGTACGACTAGCTCGTTTGCGTGTGGTTCTAAAAAGATGAGACAATCCTAGCGCTGTAAGCGCACTGGCAGAAGTAGAGGGGGAATATGGCAGTCGCATCTCAGCTCAGCACCGCCGACACATCCTGGAGTTCGGCGCCGGAGCACACCTTTGTCGGTAATCATCCGACAATCACCAAGCTGCGCGCTCTGATCGAGCGGGTAGCCACGACCGACACCACCGTCTTGATTACGGGCGAAAGCGGAAGTGGTAAGGAGATTGTCGCCAGGGAGATTCACGCACTCTCGCACCGGTCGATGCGCAACTTTGTCCCGGTCAATTGCGCCGCCATTCCGAATGAATTGATGGAGTCCGAGATGTTTGGTCATCAGCGTGGCGCCTTCACCGGGGCCGCGCTGCCTCGTCACGGGCTGTTCAGCCTGGCCGATCGCGGCACGATTTTTCTCGACGAGATCAGTGAAATGCCCCTACTGCTCCAGGCCAAGCTGTTGCGTGTGCTGGAGGACGGGTTGGTGCGCGCGGTCGGCTCGGATCGAGCTGTGCGAGTCGACACGCGTGTAATCGCAGCCACAAATACCGACCTGATGGCGGCGGTCAAGAAGGGCAAATTTCGTGAGGATTTGTTCTACCGTTTACAGGTCGTGCCGGTGGTGGTCCCGCCATTGCGTGAACGCCGGTCCGATATCCCGTTGTTGGTCGATTTTTTCCTGGAACGAAATCGCGAGCGGTTTGACGGCCAATGGAGTATCACGCGCGAGGCGATGGTTCATTTGTGGTCTTATAATTGGCCCGGCAACGTGCGCGAACTCGAAAATCTTATCGAACGGCTGGTCATTCTGAACGAGGGTCCGGTGATCGATGTCGGATTGATGCCGGAAAATCTCACCAGCGGCCGCTGCGGTCTCTCCGAGGACCATATGGTGGCTGAAATTGGTGAAGCCGGCGTCGATCTCAATGCATTGGTTCGTGAGCTCGAAGGCCGAATGATTAACGAAGCTTTAAAGATGGCCGGCGGCAACAAGCAGGCAGCCGCACGGCTGTTGGGCCTCAAACGCACGACCTTTTCCGCCAAGTTACGGCGATGCGGAGTAATCGCATCTGCCAGTAGTGACGAATAGGCCTGACTTTCGATGAAGCGAGACGAGCATCAACCGGAGATTATGGTGGTTGATGACGATCCCGACACCTTATCGATTCTCGTACGCTATATCCGGCGTGAAGGTTGCGCGGTCGTGGAAGCGTCCTCAGGTGCCGAATGCCTGCGCCTCGCGAAACTGCATCCGCCCGACGTTATCCTGCTGGACCTGATGATGCCCGAAATGGACGGGTTCGCTGTGTGCCGTGCATTGAGGACCGACCCCGGGACCGCAGAAATCCCGGTGATCATGTTGACGGCGCGTGATGATGTCGATGCACGCGCGGAAGGTATGCAGCTTGGGGTCGACGACTTTATCGGCAAACCGGTAGCACGGCGGGAACTAGCCGAGCGGATTCGCGCGCAACTCGATATGCTCGGCGCCGGCCGCACCAACTTCGCCACCCTAGACCGGCTGAACCCTTCCAAGCCCGACGGTAGCAAGAAAGCGTAGCCAACCGACCACCAGACTCCCGCCTTGAGCTTTATTACCCGTCGTCCGGCGCAGTGACGGTGAAGCCCCTGCCGCCACCCGGCTCAGTCCTTGATTTGGAGGGCCCCGGAGGGACACGCGGCGACAGCCGCGCGTACCTTGTCGTCTTCTGCGGCGCTGGGGTCGATCACGAATTTGCCGTTTTCAACCTTGAACACCTGCGGCAGCGTCTTCACACAATTACCGGAATGGATGCAGACGTTTTTGTCCCAGGTCACCTGAACTGCCATCGCTCACTACTCCCATCTGATCATGCGTGCGTTGCGCTTCTCTGCGGTCATTTGTGGCACGCCGCACTATGATTCTCAACCACGCGAGAGAAAGCTCAGGTTGCGGGCGGGGGGGCGGTAATCAGTGCGGTTATCTGTGCATGCTCGATGCGATCGGACAAAAATTTTGCCGAAGTTCCAGCTCATAACAAAAAATGACGAAGGAACCAGATTGCCGCTGGGGAGCGCTGGGCGGTTGACTGCGCAAGACGCTTGAGATTAGCCTCAGAACTCCTGCGGTGGGGCTGTAGCTCAGTTTGGGAGAGCGCCTGAATGGCATTCAGGAGGTCGACGGTTCGATCCCGTTCAGCTCCACCAATAAAATCAAGGCTCTAGCGGTGTCCGCACTATAAACCCCGGTTGACCAGGGTGACAGTCTCAGTGGCACCTGCCGGCACCGGTCCGACGTAGGCCAATTCAACAGATCCCGAGCCTGTCTCGCCGGAGCTCACGGCGTTAAAGGCGAACGCACAAGCATTCGGCCCTGTCGGAACGGTCTGCACGTACCCTTGCCAGAAACTGAACGGCGGCAAACCCGCGTTCTCCAAGACCCGCCCATATCGGTAAAGGCCCCAGCCAAGTGCACCATTGAGTCCTGCGAGGTAGAAAAGACCGCTAGGTGTGGGAGGTTGTGCATCCGCGAATCGCACGAGATTAGCTACTTTTTGCACAGGTTGATTGTTTTTGAGCGCCCTCACCACCTTGATTGACGTGGTAAACGGTCGTGCGTCTCGCCCCGTCACTGGCCATAACCGCCGATGAAACTGACTTCGCTGTCAGCGCGATGAAGGAGGCTCGTGTTGCTGTCCTTGGGAAAATCCGCGGATGGCCGATCACTAACGTAGCTAAAAAGAATACCTGACTTGCCCCCGTTGTGGCGGCTCTGATAGCCCTCGGCAGGTCAGCGGATGCACGCATGGAGCAAGTGACGTGGATCAGAACTCGACCAGCGTGAAGGCGACGCGGAGGCGTTTTGTGGTGGTATCTGGCTTGCCCGGCAGCGGAAAATCCACATTAGCGGGTCGATTGGCTCCGACCCTAAATCTGCGCCTGATCGACAAGGATGAAATCCTCGAACATTTGTTTGAATCGAGAGGCTTGGGCGATGCAGCGTGGCGCCGAGCGCTAAGCCGCGAAAGCGACGTGATTCTTCAGCAGCAGGCGGAATCCTCCGATGGGGCTATTCTGGTGTCGTTCTGGCGAGTGGCTGGAATGGCTCTCGATTCCGGGACGCCTACAGAATGGCTCAGCCGGCTCCCCGGCTCGATTGTCATCAATGTCCATTGCCACTGCGAGCCTGAGGTTGCGGCCGATCGATTCCTTCGTAGGAAGCGTCACACCGGACATCTTGATGCCGGCGTATCGCACAGAGAGGTGTTGGCCCGTTTTCGAAAGCTCTCGCGTCTTGGCCCGCTCAACATCGAACCGCGAATCGACATAGACACCTCGCGGGAACCCGATTTAGATGACATCCTCTGCGAAATTTCTGCGGTCGGATGCTGCACAACTTCTGATCGATAGAAAAGGGGCTGACTATGACTAAGTGGATGTTTCTTGCGGCCGCGAGGGTTTTAGCAAACGCTCGAAATCCTGTATGAATTAGCGTTAAATCTCAACAAACGCAGGAGGAAGTGCCAATGCCCCGCGCTGATGTCACGATCAAGACCCGCGATGGAAATTGCCCGGCGTCGGTTTTCACGCCTGCCAATGGAAAAGGACCCTGGCCCGCAGTGATCTTCTATATGGACGGTCTGGGTATCCGCCCGGTCATGTGGGAGATGGGCCAGCGCCTGGCCGACGGCGGATATCTGGTGCTGCAGCCCGACCTTTATTATCGCTTTGGGAGCTATCCACCGAAGGTGGCTTCGGAACTACTGGGCAGTCCGAAAGGGATGGAAGAACTGATGAAATGGGTGAACAGCCTCGATCGCGATCGCAAGGTCTCGGACTCGGGCGCATTCATCGAATTTCTTTCATTGAGGCCCGATGTCAAAGGAAAGCGATTCGGCGCCACCGGCTATTGTATGGGCGGCAACGCCAGCCTGACCGCGGCGGGCGCGTTTCCTGATCGGTTCGCCGCGGTCGCATCGTTTCACGGCGGCAATTTGGGAACCGATAAACCCGACAGTCCGCATCTATTTGTGAAAAATATAACCGGGCGTGTGTATGTCGCCGGCGCGATCGAAGATGCGAGTTTTCCGGAGGAGCAGAAAATCCGCCTCGAGAAGGCTTTGACCGACTCTGGGGTGAACCATGTGGTCGAGACCTATTCCGGCGCACATCACGGCTTTGCGGTTCCGGATTTGCCGGTCTTTGATAAGGGCGCGGCGGAGCGCCACTGGACGGCTCTGTTCAAACTCTTTCAGGAGACCTTGGCGGTCGCTTAGTAATGAGAATCTCTCTGCCGATTTTTTGAATCGTAGTTTCTGGCATGAGGGGGGAAGGCGAAGAAAGCCTTCCCCCTCATTCGTCTCTGGATGAGGTTTCGGTTGATGCCGGCCGGCGCGAGGAGTCGCCGAGCTCATTGACCTTCTCTCCTAGCAAGGATTGTTTCGCGTTCTAGAAGGGACTCAGCGGCATGATTTCCTGCCGCCGTCGGACTGCGGCAGCTTGCTGATTTCGATCGAGAGGGCGAAAACCGCACACGACTCGGTCAAGCCATCCGCAAGACTCAATTGGTTGGCGAAAGCCGCCTCAAAACTGCGTCGAGATCTGCAGGAAGGGGCGCCCGGACCGTAACGTAGCCGCTTGAGCGTGACTCGAATCCAACCTCGCTCAGATGCAACCAGAAGCGACCCGGCGGAAGCTCGACCACCTCTGCACCGCCATAAAGAGCGTCGCCCGCCAGCGGATGTCCGATACTCGCCAGGTGCACCCGGACTTGATGGCGGCGGCCGGTCCGCGGTCGTGCTGCGACTAACGAGAAGCCGTAATAGCGCTGAAGCGGCTGCACCAACGTTGCCGCGTGGCGCGCACCCTGCAACGCAGCCGCGTTCACGGGCAGCGTGACCATTTTGCGCCGATTTTTTGGATGATGGGCGATCGGACTCGTTATCTCGACTTCTTCCGCGAGATGACCCGCGCACAACGCGAGGTACTGCCGTAGGACGTCGCCGCGGCGAATCGCCGTCCGCATGGCCGCAAGTGCATCCGGGGTACGCGCGATGATCAGAGCCCCCGAAGTTCCGTTATCCAGTCGATGAACCAGGCCACCCTCCAGCGGCTTGTCACCCACTTCAGCCACTTCGGGATAAGCAGCGACCACGGCGTTGATTACGGTGTCGTGTTCGCCTTGCTCCAATGGGTGGCACGGAACCAATCCTGGTTTGTTGACGACGAGAACCGACTCGTCTTCATAAAGCGTTTCGATTTTCAGCCGGGGATTCGGTTGCAGTGCAGTTGCCTGCGGAAGTTCGCTGATGCGCACGGCATCGCCGGCCGCGACCATAGCGCCCTTGACGAGACGGCGGCCATTTACCATTACCCGCCCACGTTCGATCAATTGTCTGGCTTTGCGCCGGGACGGCACCCATCCTTGCCGCACCAGGAAGACGTCGAGCCGCTGGCCACGTTGCGCGGCGGGTTCATCGCTAATTGTGCGAGATGCCGTAGCGCACCCAACCTTCAATTTGCTTGAAAAAACCCGCGAACGGATCCTCGTGTGGAGCCGGCACGAAATAGCATTTGCGCATAAAGTCGAGTGCGCCGGAATAATGTTCGAAACGTCTACTCAATTCTTCGAAAACCAGGAAGCCTGGATTATATAATGAGACATCAAGCTCTGAGACCGTGCGGTAGGAGCGCGCGCCCTCTTCGAGGTAATAACCCAGGTAGCCTCCGCGCTCAACATAACGGCGAAATAGGCCTGACATAAACAGCGTATAATCACCCACGTACTTGCGCAGTTCACGTTCTCCTTGTATTCGCGCAAGCTCATCACTGCTCAGCCCCGATTGAGCTAGCATCATCTCGACCACGCTGGTCAGCCGTTTACCGTCGGCCCCGCGCAGCCGCAACCACTGATCCGAACGGCTGAAGTCGGCCAGAACCGCGGCGATGTATTCGGCGATCCGTTGATCACCAATTCCCAGTTGATTGAAACTTTTGCGTACCAGCTGAAGGAAGAAGCCCTTGAGCTTCTGCGAAGAAGATTGCTGCACGGGCATAAACGGTCCAAACCTCCTCCCCCGGAAACTCCCCTTCATTAATGAATTTTACGCAAGTATTACAAGAAGAAACTGCGCCATCTAGAATTTGCCGGACGGCTGATGCGTCGGAGCTGGCGACTCCACGGGCGATCGAAACCTGCGGTTGTAGGCAGGAAATTGCTTCCATGAGGCCCACAGCAGAATCGCGAGCAAAATCAATGCCGTTAGAATATCGAGTACCCTCAGGCGCATCGCGCCGCGCTTGAAGCGACTCATTCGTCCCCCTCAAAAACGCCATTGCACATTATACGTGCGGGGCCTTTCCGGGGTTCTCGAGCGCTTCGCGCAACGCCGACTTGATTACGGCCGCCCGCGCCTTCGAAGGCAATCCAAACATCGCGCGCAATTCTTGTCCGGTTTGCGAGCGCTCGCTTGCAGCGACTTTCAGGGGATCGCCCGCAACCACGACGCGTCCGCCCTCATCGCCGCCTCCTGGTCCGAGGTCGATTATATAGTCGGCGCGCGCAACGAATTCGAGGTTATGCTCAATAACCACCAGACTGTTTCCCTCCGCGACCAGGCGTAGCAGCACACGCAACAATCGGTGAATGTCGCTCGACGCGAGTCCGGTGGTGGGTTCGTCGAGCAGGAACATCCGTGGCAAGGATTTGCCGTCGTCAGTCATGTGGGGCGGTTCCAGGTCAGCGAGCAGGAAACGCGCAAGCTTCAAACGCTGGGCTTCACCGCCGGACAAAGTCGAAGTGGGCTGGCCGAGCTGAAGGTAGCCGAGGCCGACCGCTGACAGCGGTTCAAGGCGGCGAATGATCGCCGGATGTTGTTCGAAAAAAAGAACCGCTTCGTCGACCGTGAGGTCGAGCAATTCGCTGATATTTCGGCCGCGCAGGCGGATTGCCAGGATGTGACTTTGAAACCGGCGCCCATCGCATGCGTCACATTTCACCTCCAGGTCAGCCATGAAATGCATCTCGATCGTGACTGTGCCGGTGCCATGGCATTTTTCGCAGCGTCCGCCGTCGACGTTGAAGGAAAAATCGCGCGGCTTGATGCGCAGCCGCCGTGCCTCCTGGCTCGCTGCAAACAGCTTGCGGATTTCGTCATAAACCTTCAGATAAGTCGCCGGATTTGAGCGCAGCGAACGGGCGGGCAGCTCCTGCCCCATATGCACCATCTCGCTTATCTTGCCGAGACCCTCGATTCGGTCGCAGGCGCCTGCATCGCTGACCGGCTCGCCGGAGTAGCGCAGACAATTACGATAGAGGATGTTCTCGACCAGGGTCGATTTGCCAGAACCGGAGACGCCTGTTACGCAGACCAGCCGGCCCAGAGGAATGGTGACGTCCAAATTGCGTAAGTTGTTTTCACGCGCACCGATGATCCGCAGGACCGGGTCGCCGTGCAGGATGCGACGCTGACGCGATACCGCTCGCATCAGCAGCACGCGTGCCGGTTTATTAGCGGCGCCATTGCGGCCGCTTCGAAGGGGCGCCCCGGTTCGCAGCACGTTTCCACCATCGCGTCCACCCCCTGGGCCAAGTTCCACGACCGTATCGGCGCCGGCAATCATCGTGGGGTCGTGCTCGACGACCACGACCGTGTTGCCTAAGTCCCGCAGATGGCGCAAGACGCCGAGGAGCCGCCGCGAATCTCCAGCGTGCAGTCCGACGGTTGGCTCGTCAAGGGCGTACAGGCAGCCTGAAAGTAAACTGCCGAGCGCGGTGGCCAGATGGATCCGCTGGGCTTCCCCCCCTGATAAGGTGCGCGCCTGACGATCGAGTGTGAGATAGCCTAGTCCCACCTCATTGAGATATCCCACGCGGTTCCGCAGTTCGCGCAACGGCGTTGCGGCGCGCTTGGCCAATTCACGATTGTCACCCAGCGACTCCAGCCATACCGGCAGGTCGCGTACTGCAATTTGTCCGATCTGGGGGATTGATTTCCCGTCGAGCTTTACATTGAGTGCTTCGGCCTTGAGCCTCGCACCGCTACAGGCGGGGCAGGGGACGAAGCGGCGGTACTTGGCGAGAAGAATTCGAACATGTGTTTTGTAGCGCTTGCGCTCGAGCCAGCGAAAGAAACCACGAATCCCCGGCCATCTTTCGTCCCATGTCCGCTGATCCCCTTTGCCTGGTTCGCCGTCGAGCAGCCATGCGTATTCTTCGGCGGTCATATCGCGAAGCGTGACGCTGGTTCTGATGCGCGCCCGCCGTGCGCACTTCAGCATCCAGTCCTGCATCTCCCGATAGGCCGGCGTGCGCCACGGCACGACTACGCCCTGGCGCAGAGACAGCAGCGGATTGGGCAGCACCTTTTCGAGGTCGAGTTCAACCGTCCGGCCGAATCCTTCACATTCGGTGCAGGCGCCAATCGGACTATTGAACGAGAACATCGCCGGCACCGGCTCAGCGAAACGCTGACCACATCCCGAGCAGTTGAACCGTCGATCGAATTCCAGCGAGGCTGCGACATGTACTCGGCTGTCATGCCGCTCTACGCGCAGCGCACGAGCGCGGCCGCCACCCAGATAGAAGGCCTTTTCGATGGCCTCGCGGACGCGTTCCGCGCTACCTGATGCGGCGACCGCGATCCGGTCGATGAGCACGTCAACCCGGCGCTCGGGCCCGTCGAAGCGCTCAGCAAAATCGACAGTCTCGATGACCTCGCCGGCATGGTAAAGGCGGTGATAGCCGTTCTGCACGAGATAGGCAGCTGCTTCCTTCAAGGAGCGCGAGCCGGGTTCGAAGGGCGCGATGAGGAGATAAAGTCCGGGGGTGTTCAGCACACGGGCTGCCGCACTTTCGACCGAATCGCGTGTTACTTCGATATCGCATCGTGGGCAGATGGTGGTGCCGACGCTGGCGAATAACAACCTCAGATAGTCATTGATCTCCGTAACCGTGCCCACAGTTGAGCGAGCATTTTTGATTGTGTTCTTTTGCCGCAATGCCAGGGCGGGCGGGATGTCGGAGATAGAATCGACGTCAGGCCGGTCGATCCGTTCCAGAAACAGCCGCGCATAAGTCGACAAACTCTGCACATATCGCCGCTGGCCTTCGGCATAGAGAGTATCGAATACCAGACTTGACTTGCCTGAACCCGAGACCCCGGTGACCAGCGTCAGCCGCCGATGGGGTACGTTCAGCGAAATATTGCGGAGGTTATGAGTGCGCGCCCCACGAATGCTGATCGAGCGCTCCAAGCCCTCGCTCCATCACACGCAGCTAGCGCGGATCCGCTAGTGCACGCGCCTTAATCTTACGCTCACCCGGATACTCGGCCGCTACTTTTGCATAGAGCTCGCGGAGTTGTACGTCAAAATGCGCCTCCAGCCGGCGGGCTGCGGCGATTCGTTCGGCTTCGGGCAAATGCTCGATTTTTTTTAGCTCATCCTCGAGCTGGCACATCAGGCGATTTCGCTGCACCAGGTATTGATAACCATTCATCGTTAAAGTCCGCACAGACAAAATTCGCACAAAAGATTATAGTGGAGACACAGAGATCAAGAAAATGTCGTTGGGTCAAATCTTCACAGCCGGAAGTCCTGCCATTGTGCCTGCACTTTCGCCGCTGACTGCGTGGAATCTGCCACATCTCGTCCATGGATTCATGACTCGCGGAGGTGGCGCGAGTCAGGGATTGTACTGCTCGTTTAATCTGGCCGAAGGCGTTGGCGACGACCCCAACGCAGTAAGCTCAAACTGGGCACGCTGGCGCTCCGCCTACCCGCGCGTGCACCTCGCCCGCCTGCAACAGGTTCACGGCAATCGCGTCCACTCGATCGGCGTCGCCTATGACGGCAGCACTAGAATCGGCGATGGAATGGTAACCGGCGAGCGAGGAATCGTACTCGCTATCTTCACCGCCGATTGCGTACCGGTATTGATGATAGATGCTGATGCTGGAATCGTCGGCGCTCTCCATGCTGGCTGGCGTGGAACGTTGGCGGGCATTGCGGGCGAAGGAGTCAGCGCGATGGTGGCGCTGGGGGCCCGCTCCCGCCGCATCTGCGCGGCGCTGGGTCCTTCTATTGGAAGCTGCTGTTTCGAAGTGGATGCTGAATTAGCCGACCGCTTTACTTCACGCATACCGCCGGCGGCAGCCTATTGCCGCGCTGGGCGGCCCGGCAAGAAGCATCTCGATCTGCGCGGTATCGTTCGGGCGCAATTGCGCGGCGCCGGCGTTACCGCCGGTTCGGTCGTAGATATTGGGCCGTGCACGCGATGCAACTCAGGTCGATTCTTTTCGCGCCGGGCGGCCGATGGTGCGGCCACCGGACTGCAAATGAGCTTCATCGGGTTGGAGCCGGAGCAGTAGTAAATTGCCGTACAAAAAGCCCAAGGCGCCGCCGGTGACGGCCGCCGAACTGATGCAGAAAGTGCGCAAGCCGATGGCGCCGCCCGCCAAAATCGAGGAGGACCGGCGCAAGTACGACCGTGCGCGTGAACGCGGACGCCTGCGCAGAGGCAACAACTGACCCGGCTTTGCCAGGAAGGGTCGGATGATTAGCTTTGACCTGAGTGATGAACAGAAGATGATGCGGGATACGGTTGCCGCCTTCGCTCTTGAGCAAATCCGCCCGGCTGCCCGCATCGCTGACGAGAGCTGTTCGATTCCTTCTGAACTTATCGCCAAAGCCTGGGAACTGGGCCTCGTCCGCGGCTCCCTACCGGAAAGCGTCGGTGGCTACGGCGATCCGCGGGTAGCAGTGACGGGGGCGATCGTCACCGAGGAACTGGCCTACGGTGACCTCTCCTTTGCGCTTCACGCGTTGGCTCCGCGGCTGTTGGCGTTTCCCCTGCTTGAGATGGGCACAGAGACACAGCGTACGCGCTACCTACCGGCGCTGGCGGCTGAGAGTTTTGTCGCGGCTACGGCCGCGGTTATGGAACCGGCATTCGATTTCGATCCAGCTGATATGAGCACGATCGCACAGCGCGCGTCTGGAGACTACGTCATCAACGGTGCAAAGTGCTACGTCCCGCTCGCCGCGGACTCGGAGCTGATTCTCGCGTATGCCGCGAGCAGCCCGGACCGCGGCTTTGCTGGAGTGGAAGGATTCCTGGTGCCGCGCGCTTCCCCCGGTTTGAAAATTTCCGGGCGTGAAAAAAATATGGGCCTCAAGGGGCTCGCCACTTTTGAAGTGACATTCGACCAGTGCCGGGTGCCGGCCGAAAATCGCCTGGGCGGCGAGCGGGGAATTAACTTTGCCCGGCTCGTCAGTGAATCGCGGGTCGCGATGGCCGCGATGGCGGTGGGAGTAGCGCGGGCCGCCTTTGATTATGCGCGCGATTACGCCGCCGAGCGCAGGGCTTTCGGAGCACCAATCGCAACCAAACAGGCTATCGCCTTCATGCTGGCCGAGATGGCGATTGAAGTTGATGCGATGCGGCTACTGGCGTGGGAAGCAGCATCGTGGCTCGATAAGGGCGACGACGCCGTGAAGCAGAGTTATCAGGCGCGCAACTACGCTGCCGCCGCAGCATTGATGGTCGCCGATAACGCGGTCCAGATCCTAGGTGGTCACGGCTATATCCGTGAGCATCCGGTGGAGATGTGGCTGCGCAATGCGCGCGCGTTCGGGGTTGTCGAAGGACTCGCAATCGTCTGACGATGGCGGAGGCTTCACGCCGCGTCCAAGGATCAGCAATAATCGTCCGTAGAGTGAGCAAATGATCGATTTCGAACTTGAACCGCAAGTCGTCAATCTGCTCGATGTGTATCACGCCAGCGCTGAACAGGCGATGCGACCCATTTCCCGCCACTATGACGAAAATGAGCATGAGGAGCCGTGGCAATTCTGGGAAGCGAGCTGGGCAATCTCGCACAATCCGGCCAGCGCAGCCCGTGAGCAACAGGCTGCAACATCGCGTAACCTCTACACTTGCCTCACTACCGAAGAATTGTGTTGGGGCGATGCGGGCCTGTTCCTGTCGATTCCGAATCCGGGATTAGGCGGCGCGGCGGTCGCTGCGGCTGGCACACCCGAGCAAAGGACGCGATTTCTTAGCCGCTTTCGCCGGGGCAAACCAAAATGGGCGGCGATGGCGATTACCGAGCCCGGCTGCGGTTCAGATTCGGCGGCGATTACCACCACCGCGCGGCGCGACGGCGACGATTGGGTGCTCAACGGTACCAAGGTTTTCTGCACGGCAGGATTGATGTCGGCAGAAAAATCCGAAGGCTTTGTCGTGGTTTGGGCGACGGTTGATCGCAAGGCCGGACGCGCCGGAATTAAGCCGTTCGTGGTCGAGCACAATACACCGGGAATGACGGTGGTGCGAGTTGAGAACAAGCTCGGTATCCGCGCTTCCGACACCGCCATGCTCTCGTTCGAAAATTGCCGAGTCCCGCTTGACCATCTCCTCGGCAGCCCGGAAGTCACCCCTGCGGGTGGCTTCAAGGACGTGATGGCGACGTTCGATGCGACCCGCCCGATTGTGGCTGCGATGGCGATCGGGGTGGGACGCGCAGCGCTTGACTTCGTCCGCGATTTTTTTCAGCGCCGCAACGTACCGTTGCGTTATGGCATTTCACCGCGCCGCCTTACGGCGATTGAGCGCGATTTCATGGAGATGGAGGTGCAGCTTAAAGCCGCGCGATTACTCACCTGGCGCGCGGCCTGGATGCTCGACGCCGGCATGCGGAACAACCTCGAGGCCTCGATGGCGAAGGCGAAAGCCGGCAAGGCGGTCACGCTCATCACCCAGAAGGCGGTTGAGTTACTCGGGCCGCTGGGTTACTCGCGCAAGGAGCTAGTCGAAAAGTGGATGCGCGACGCGAAAATCAACGACATCTTTGAGGGTACTCAACAGATCAATCTGATGATTATCGCCCGCCGCATCTTCGGCTACAGCAGCAAGGAGCTCAATTGAAATCGGGCGGGCGAATCGATCTCGTTACCCGGCAGGGAGGGAACCCCCAGGCCGGCAAGTAGGCGTGCTGCGGGATGTGCAAATCGCCGCCGGCGACAACCAGTGTAATATCGTCTGGGTCCTCAACCACCGGAATCGCACCACCGGCCGCCGAGCTTGTCACCCATCGCGGCCATTGATCAGACCTGAGGGTCTTGCGTCCCCACCAGCGTTCCCATTGGGAGCTCGCGACGCGGCCGTTTTCGTGCAGCCAAAGTTTGACGTCGCGCTTGCTCCAGCGGTCCTTGGCCAAACGCCGCGCCACGTATGGTGCCAACACGACCACGACTTTGCCTCCGTGCATCAGCGAGAATTGCGACGCCGCTGAACCCATCACGCTGGCGATTTCTTCGAGCCCGCCGGTTACGTTGATTACACTTTCTGCCCGCATCAGCGTGACAGTGCTAACCGCATGGTCGAAGCCAAGTTCTACATGCAACGGTTCCCATGGGTTCAGCGCCGCATTTTCGGCAAAGCACAATGAATAGCGGCCAGGTTGACCGAGTCCGGCCAGCGAAACCGCACCGGGCCATCCGCCGCCAAGATTGTGCATAATCAGTCTGAGAGCCCGCCCGATTACCGCATTTGCCTGCCATCCTGGACCGAGCGCGCCAAAACCTGAGTTGATATTCAACCGTTGAGCCAGCTCACCGCTGAAGATGAGGAGCGGCGCCACATTTTCGTCAGTAGTCTGAACTCCGCGTAGATTGAACTCAGGAGAGGCTATAGCTTCTGTCAGCGTAATAAGTATCGAAATATATTCCGGCAGGCATCCCGCCATGACCGCGTTGACGGCAATTTTTTCGACCGTCGCGAGACCCCGCAGTGGCTCGAGTTCAGCCACAATATGGTCGCGCGGAAGCCCGGCGCATTCGACCATCTGCTCGACCATACCTACTTCAGGCGGGACGATGGGTAATCCGTCGGTCCATCCACGCAAATAAAATAGCTCATTGGCGCGCCGCCGGGGGTCGCGGCCGCGAATCACCTCGACCCGAAGGCGCGGAAAATTGCCGGCCAGCGGCGCCTTCGTGAGCAGCCCCTGCTCGCGAAGGCGCTCCTTCAGCGTCTCGTCGATCCATTCACCCGAGGCGCGTTGCCCGGCTGGAAGCACGAGCCACAAGGCATCAGCGCCGGAGTCGGGCATTAGGCAGATAGTTCGCGCCAATACTCAGTTAACTAAATCCGCGCGACTTTCTCTCTTACCTCTGGTGATACAAGGGATGACCGCGCAACGGGGTGTGAACGCGGCTAAAGTGGTCGCCTTCCAAATTGGCGAAATAGAGGTCCTGCAAACCCGGCCCGCCGAAGGCGCAATTGGTCGGAAAGAAAAGTTTCTCGCCCTTAGGGTCGTCGATCAGCGTGCTCCACTTGCCGTTGGTATCCACCTGGATAATCTGATGCGCAGGCGCCATTTTGCCGTCTCTGATGAATGCCGGCAGCGTGACGAAGAGCGTACCGTCGGCGGCGAAGGCCATACCATCCGGCAACGCGGGAAAGCCTTCAGAATAAATCTCCGGCTTGCCCCAGGTGCCGTCGCGTTTGATGGCGATGCGTAGGCAATCGTTCCGAGTCGATTCCAGCACGTAGACTGCTTCCTCTTTTGGATCGATAGCGGTGCCATTGGCGAGGTAGATACCCGTCGCCACTATCTCGCCCTGGCCATTAGGGCGAATCCGAACCAGCGCCCCGTTGGGTTCCGGGTTGGACATTTCTACCAGAGCGGTTTTGATGTCGCGGGTGCTGGAATTGGAAACGTAAAGGTTGCCGTCGGCGTCGTAAGTGGCGAAATTGGGCAAAGTAAGTGCAAGCTGTCCGGCGCGGTCGGCAATCATCGAAACCGTCCCGCTCTGCGTGACCCTCATCATCGCCTGCTTACCCAGGTCGCAATACACGAGGTTTCCCTGCCGATCCATCGTGATCCCGTTGGGAATCGAAGCTGCGGGCAAGGTGCAGAGTTCGGTGACCTTCCCTTCGGGGTTAACCTTGTAAATGATCCCGTTGCGGCCACCGCCATAGACGTTGTTTTCTTTGTCAATCACCACTCCTTCGGCTTTGAGGACTCCGCTTCCGAAGATCTCCACCTGGTCGACGGAATAAGTCGCCATGGTCTTTCCTCCTCGAATCGATGTTGCAGAGCTCACTGAGCCTCCGCCGGGCGTAGGCTTCGGCCCACCGCGGGGTTCGCGACGGTCGCTTTGGCTTGGCCGCAGAGACCCGCTTCGCTCCGACTGTGTTCCGTCTCGCAGGTTTTGGAAAAAGGATCAAGGGCTAAGGGTTTTCGAGTTGTAACAAGGTTCGGATTACAGTTTTCCGGGTGGACTACCAATTGTATAGAATGATAGAGAATCCATGATAGACGCGGATTTGCATGGGATTGGGGCCGATGTGGAGACGGAGCGCTGGGGGTGGGACGAAAGAAGCGCCCCTTCAGCTCTCCTTCGACAGTCGGTCGAAAGTCGACTTCCAGGAATTCGCGCTTCACTTCAGTTGCTGCTGCCCGACCCCGCGCGACGGTCAGTAGACAAGCTGCGTTGAGCGTTTTTTGCGAGATCGCCGGCGATGGATCCCGGAGCGGAGCAAATTGCCCATGAGATCTGACACAGTGCCTACTATTCTAGCGACGGGCACCGCGTTGCCACCTAATGTGATCGACCAGCAAGCGCTTGCAGCGATGTTGCGCGCCCATTGGGGCGACCATTACGGCGGGTCACGCCGATGGCAGTCAACCTTCGACCAGATTCAGCGTTCGGTGCACGTGGTCCGCCGGCATCTGGCGCTGCCGGTGGACGCCTACTACGAGCTTGACACCTTTGGCAAGGCCAACGCCGCGTGGGCGCGGGTGGCGCCTGAGCTTGGCGTGATCGCGGCCCGACGCGCCTTGGCCGCGGCCCACATGTCGCCGAACGAAATCGACCATCTATTCTTCGTAAGCGGGACTGGGATCGCCACACCCAGCCTTGATGCGCGGATCGTCAATCTGCTCAGGATGCGCCAAGACGTGCGGCGCACACCAATCTTTGGGCTGGGATGCGCCGCCGGGGTTGCGGCGATCGGACGAGCGGCCGACGTGCTGTGTGGGTCCCCCAATCAGATCGCGATGGTCGTTTCGGTCGAGTTGTGCTCGCTTACCTTCCAGCGCAACGATGCCTCGATAGCCAACATTATCGCGTCGGCACTGTTTGGCGACGGCGCGGCAGCGGTGATCCTCGGTGGCGCTGACGTGGTCAGCCGAGCGGCAGCAATCGCCACACGGGTCGTAGCCACGCGCTCGGTCTTCTATCATGACACGGAGCCGATTATGGGATGGGAGGTCGGGGAGGACGGGTTAAAGGTTGTGCTGTCGCCCGCGATTCCCGACCTCGTACGGGCCCGGCTTGGCACCGACGTTGATGCGATGCTCGCAGAGCAAGGGCTCGACCGTTCCGCGATAAGGCGTTGGGTCGCGCATCCTGGCGGTAACCGCGTGCTTGAGGCGATTGAGCAGGCGCTGGAACTGGAGCCCAATGCACTGGAGGCCTCGTGGCGCCTGTTGGCCGAGACCGGGAACCTATCCTCGGCATCGGCGTTGTTCGTTCTGCACGACCTGCTGGCGGGAGGCGCAGCGCAGCCAGGCGAGTATGGAATGATGCTCGCGATGGGACCAGGGTTCTGTGCCGAACTCGCGCTGATCCGATGGTAGTTCCGCTTCGAATCTATCGGACGATGCTGGCCGCGCTTCGAGCGAGCGCCTAATCTCCAACGAGCCTGGGACGCACTGAATGAACACTTGCATCGATCGATAGCGGCCCGCGCACCGCATCATTCGTAAAGGCGACGAGCGCCGATGAAACCGAGCACGAGGTAGAGAATCCCTAGTGCGAAAGCTGCGGCGCAGGGCCACAGAACGCTGGCCGTTGCCAGGTGGCGGATCATCAGGTTGTTGTAAGCCTGCATCGTCCAGGTCGTCGGAAACCATTGCGCTAGTGCGCGCATCCAGGAGGGCTCGAAATCCAGCGGCCACCAGCATCCGCCGATTGCCGACATAGCCATCGCCACCACCGCACCGAATGGCATTACTGAGTCATGAGTGCGGGCGATGCAGGCGATGACAAGTCCGAAGGCAGCCCCGGCGAAGCAGATAGCGGCGGTAGGGAGCATCAGCACGAGCGGGTCGCGCCCCAGCGTTATTCCGAACAGCAACCGGCCGAGCACGAAGAGCACGATCATTTGGAGCAGGCCGACCAGAAATCGTGCGACAACTTTGCCGATCAGGACGCTGAACAGCGGTGCGCCGCTGACGCGCAGACGCTGAAGCGTGCCCCAGTCGCGCTCATCGATCAGTCCGAGCCCGATTCCCATCAGCATCCCGATCAGCAGGAAAGTAACGCCGAAACCCGGAACGTACTGATCGAAGGCGTTGGTCTCGGCGCTGCCGCCGGTCACGGAGCGCTCGCGCCATGCGAGGTCTCCGGGAAGAGTGGGCGATACGGCGGCAAGCGCGCTGATATCGGACGGTAGTTCGACATTTGGGAGGGGCGGCGGGCGGGGCAGACTGATCTTGAGACCAGACAGAATCTGCTGCCTCGGCAGCACAGGAGGCGCAAAATCGAGCGGCCGTGACAGCTCGGCCAGTTGTGCCGTCGGCGGAGGAGGGGGAAAGGCGGGCGGCGGCGGAATGTCGGCCGCGTGCGAGCCGGCGGCGGCCTTCAGGTTCGTGAACCACTGCTCAAAGGCGCGCAGGCTCGATTGCAGGGCAGTCAGATATTGGTTGACCCCAAGCAGAACATCGCGCCGTGCCGACATCTCGCGCGCCAGCAGCGATTGGGCTTGCGCCGTCGAGCGATCGATAGCCGCCTCCAGATCGTCGAGCGCCTGGCCTACCTGCGCTTGCAAACGGGCTTGGGCCAGCGCGCGGCGGCGTGCGAATTCGTCCTCCGAGTCTGCGATTCGCTCTTGAAACTGCTTCACCTGGGCCGCAAGACGCTCCAGCCGGGTGCGGAGTTCTGCGCTGTCGGCTGCGAGTTTTTGCTGCGCCCGCTTATGCGCGCCAGCCGTCACCCTGCGGCAAAGTTCGTCGAGCCGCAATTCGATCACGCTCACCTCCAGCCGCTTGACCGGATCGACGTAGAGAACCAGGTGACTGGTGCGTCCGGCTTCGAGAGCGGCGGTGGTGCCGGCCGGAATCAGGATCGCGAGCGGCGCCCGATCGCGCTCGCTCAGCGCCGCGCGTGCGCGGGCGAGGTCGCCCATAACGGCGACGGTAATCGAGGGTTCGCGCTTGAGCCCGTCGATTATCGCATCAGCGACCACACCGCGGTCCTGATTCACCACCGGTATCATGTAGGCGTGGGAATCCAGGCGCGCCCCATAAATGTCGCCGAGCGAAAAGCCGGCGATGGTGATAATCACTACCGGGGCAAGCAGCAGCATAAAGATTCCGACGCGATCTTTCGCCAGGAGCCGGAATTCGTTTAGGAAGGTGAGGAACGCAGCGCGCGCCATCTCAATCCGATTCGGGGCGCGGGTCGCGCAATGAGTGACCGGTGAGATCAATGAAGGCGTCGGAGAGATTCGGATTATGCACGCTGAACTCACGCACCTCAGCGCCGGACCGGCGCGCACGTTCCAGCAATTCGCTAACCTGCGCCAGGCTGGTTAACTCGAGCGCAACCTTGCCTTCGGAGTTGCAATGGGAAAGCTTGACACCGGAGAGACCGTCGAGCCATCCGGGTGGCGCCGCGTCCTGGAAGGTGATTTCCATCCGTGGGCGGTGGCCCGCCAGTGCTATCAGGCTGGCGACGGTACCGTCCGCGACCACCCGTCCGTGATCTATTAGCAGTACTCGATCGCAAAGGCGCTCGACCTCCTCCATGTAATGCGTGCTGTAAATCACCGCCGCACCCGCGTCGGCCATCCTGCGCACTGTGAGCAAGATCTGCTCGCGGGATTGAGGATCGACGCCGATCGCGGGCTCATCGAGCAGCAACACTGCGGGTCGATGAACCAATCCGCAGGCAAGATTGAGCCGGCGTTGCATCCCCCCCGACAGCACCGAAACGGGATCGCTAGCGCGGTCGGCCAAGCCAACTTCTTGCAGCATGCGCAGGCATTCGCGCCGCGCTTCCTGTTTGCGGATTCCATGAAGGCGGGCGAACAACTCGAGATTCTGGAGCCCGTTGAGAGACGGATAGAGTGCAGTCGCCTGCGGCACGAAACCGAGCTTGCGTCGCAGCAGGTCGCCGCCGGATTCGGGCGAAAGGCCTGCGATGCGGAGCTCGCCGGCATCGGGCCTGAGCAGCATTGCGAGAATCAAAAGCGTGGTGGTTTTACCAGCGCCGTTGGGGCCAAGCAGGCCAACCACCTCACCCGCGCCGACTGACAGACTCACGCCGTCGAGCACGAGACGTGGGCCGTAACTCTTGCACAAACCGGTCGCATCGAGGCTTGCGGTTGCAGCACGCATGCTATGGATGTTGCCTTAACCATCGCGGCGTGGCGAGCAAAACGCTACATCCGTGACGCGGTAAAGCCGGGGGGAAAAGTTCATGCGACGAGGCGGAATTGGCGGGAAGGGTAGGCCCACGCTAAAGGCTGGAGCGTGGCCACCGGCGGGTGTTTAGCGTAGCCTGCGCGAATGCGTCACTCTTGGATCCCGGCGGGCGCAACTGCTGACAGCCGCCGGCTCATCGCGACACGCGCACTTCGCGGGTTCGCGGACGGGCTGGTGAGTATACTGCTGCCAAGCTATTTGACTGTACTCGGCCTCAGCGCAACGCGAATTGGCATTATCCTATTTGGAACGCTGCTCGGTTCCGCCCTGGTCACGCTGTGCGCAGGTCTCGCCGCACATCGCATTGGATACCGCCGGCTACTGCTCGGCGCATCTGCGCTGATGCTCACGACCGGCCTGCTCTTCAGCTGTGTGCGAACTTTCTGGCCGCTCTTCGCGGTCGCGTTCATCGGAACCTTAAATCCGTCCGCCGGGGATGTGAGCTTATTCCTGCCGCTGGAACAAGCAGCGCTGGCGGGGACGGTTACGGCCAGAGACCTCACCCGAATATTCGCAATCTATAACGTAGCGGGAGCATTGGCGGGAGCGTTCGGTGCATTGTTCAGTGGATTGCCAACATTAATGGCCCCGCGGCTCGATGTTACTACCATTTCGGCGCAAAGGAGCGTTTTCATTATCTACTCAGTAATTGCACTAATCGCAGCATTTATGTACCGCTCACTTTCGGCTTGCACAGACGTGGAACCGAGTCCAATTCGGACGGGTCCGCTCGGTAAGTCGCGCGGGATCGTGATGCGCCTGGCTGCGCTCTTCAGTATCGACGCTTTCAGCGGCGGCTTAATTGTTCAATCATTGCTCGCGCTATGGCTTTTCCGGCGATTCCGAATGTCGGTCGAAGCCGCCGGGTTGTTCTTCTTTGTTAGTAATCTCCTCGGCTCGGCGTCGCAGTTTGTTTCCTCGGCGCTGGCTGGCCGCATCGGTAGAATCAGGACTATGGTCTACACGCACCTGCCGTCGAACGGTTTCCTGTTTTTGGCTGCGCTGATGCCGAATGCGGCGCTGACTGTAGTTTTTCTACTGCTCAGGTCATCGCTATCGCAAATGGACGTCCCGGCCCGGCAGTCGTACGTGATGGCGATGGTGCCGCCGGAAGAGCGTGCGGCCGCGGCAAGCATCACCAATGTGCCAAGAAGTCTCGCGTCAGCGCTGGGTCCTATTCCGGCCGGCCGGATGCTCGATCTGTCAACTTTTGGTTGGCCCTTAATCTGCGCGGCGACGCTGAAAGCCGTCTACGACCTTCTTCTCCTGTTGCAATTCGGTTCGGTCTCGCCGGTTGACGAGCTGTCGGCAAATGTGGTGTCTCGTAAATGAAATGCGGGATTTAGCGAACTGGCGGAGGCCGCTTAGGCTTTAGCGAGCAAACGAATCTGCGAGGTGCGCGCATATAGAGAGGACGTAAAATGCCGACTGACGAGCCGAGGACAATTGCGCCTCTGAGAGCGCTGGTTGATCGAATCGCTATAGTGACCGGTTCCGGCCAGGGAATTGGCCGCGGCGTCGCTCTGTGTCTCGCCCGCGCCGGGGCTCACGTGGTCATCGCTGACCAGGCGCCCGAACGTATCGCGCCGGTGGTGGCGGAAGTGGAAGGCATCGGCGTGCAAGCGCTGGGGATCCCGACCGATGTCAGCCGTAGCGATGACATCCAGCGAATGATTCAACGAACCATCGAGCGCTTTGGCAAAATCGATATCCTGGTGAACAACGCCGGCAAGGTTTTGGTTAAACCGATGGTCGAGCAGAGCGAAACGGACTGGGACCATGTCGTCGACACGAATCTCAAAGGGGTCTTTCTCTGCTGCCGCTACGTAGTGCCGGAAATGATTGCGCGCAAGCGCGGCGCGATCGTCAACATCGCGTCGATTGCGGCATTCCATGTCACCGTGCCGCATGTTCCTTATGCAGCATCCAAGGCGGGAGTCGTCGCGCTCACGCGCGATCTGGCATACGAGGTCGCCCGTTACGGAATCCGCGTAAATGCCATCGCGCCGGGTCCAATCCAAACGCCGATGAGCCAGGCGGTCAGCGCGGAGCAGAGGCAGGGGATAATCAGGAGCGTTCCGCTCGGCCGAATGGGACAGCCCGAAGATATTGGCGAGGCGGCCGCTTTCCTGGCGTCGGACGCCGCCAGCTTTATTACCGGGGTGACTCTGCCGGTGGCCGGCGGCAGCGATCTTAAAGTTTTTGGATAAGCCCGCCGCCTTTGCCGTGCATCACTTTCCGGTGGCCTCTGTCTTGCTCTGAGAGCACGAACTGATGGGCGACCATTTTCGAGATTTTTTTTCAGGAGAAAAATTAAATGGCAGATTACCGATTGATTTCCGCAGATTCCCATTTCGTCGAGCCACCTAAAATGTGGGCCGAACGGCTCGATCGGCGCTTCCGCGACCGCGCACCACACGCCGAGCGCCTCGAAGGCAAGCCGGGCGAATACTTTGTCTGCGAGGACCTGGCGCCGGCGCCGGTCGCCGCATTTTTCAGTGCGGGAGTGCCGCCCGCGGAAATGCCGGAATTCATGAAGCGCGGTTTTGATGAGGCGCCCAACGCCGTCCATGATCCGGCTGAACGGATCAAGGATCAGGACCGCGACGGCGTTTGCGCGGAAGTGATCTATACCTCGATGGGGATGCCGCTTTTCGGCCTCGGCGACGCCGAATTCCGCGCCGCTTGTTTTCGAGCCTTCAACGACTGGGCCACCGAATATTGCAGCTACGACCTCAAGCGCCTGATCCCGCTGGGCCTCATAACGCTGGAGGATATTCCCGCCGCAGTTACCGAGCTTGAGCGAATCAAGCGCCGCGGCATGGTGGGTGCAATGATTTGGGGTGAGGCGCCGCCGGAGCGGCCTTACTCCTCGCCCGATTACGACCCGTTCTGGGCCGCCGCCCAGGATCTCGACATGTCATTGTCGTTGCATATTCTGACCGGCGCCAAAGGTACCGCCGGTCACGCCAGCAAAGTACTCAACCCGAATATGAGGGGTGTCGAGTTCATGACGGGTGTTATCTCAATGATCCATCCGATCGAACGCTCCCTAACTTCACTGGTCATTGGCGGCGTCTTTGAGAGATTTCCTCGTTTGAAAATAGTATCCGCCGAAAACGACGTTGCGTGGATACCCTTTTTCCTTTTTCGCATAGACAAGTACGCAGCCCGTGGAATACAAAGTATCAAATTGCCGCTTAAGCCGAGTGAGTATATCAAACGGCAAGTTTACGCGACGTTCATCGACGACCCCGTTTTCGTAAATCTTCTCGACTGGTATCCGTCCGACAATATCATGTGGTCGTCGGACTATCCACATGGGCAAGCTACTTTCCCGCGTTCGCAGGACTACGTCGTGCGTCATCTCAGCAAGATATCGGAGACAGACCGGCGGAAGATCGTGCGCGACACCGCCGCAAAGTTATACGGACTCAACTAGCTACTTCCGGCAGCTCACCTGTCGGGACATTCACACCGGCCGGGCGAGAGGTTCGCTGTGACCACTCGTCCGGTGTGTGCGGTAGTGCGATCTACTGCAAGCCGTAACAGCGGGCGGCATTATCACCCATTATCCTGCGCTGTGACGACTCGGGTAATCCGGCGCAATGCTCTCTCAATTCCTTGACCGCGCCCGGGAAGACGCAATCGTAATGGGGATAGTCCAAGGCCCACATAAGGTATTCATCGACGCCCAGCGCCGTGGCCGCTTTAAGTGACACATCGTCAGGTTCGCAGGAGCAAAAACACTGACGGCGAAAATACTCACTCGGCTTCATTTTGGCTTTCGGCACCATGTGCCCGATTTTCTCGTAGAATTCGTCCAGCCTGCCGAGCCAGTAAGGAATCCATCCGCCGCCCGCCTCAAGGAAAGCGACCCGCAGCCGCGGGTATTTGTCGAGTACGCCACCGCAGATGATGTCCATGCATGCCATCTGCTGCTCCAGCGGATGTGAAATGATCATACGTTGGAAGAAATCATGGTAGCGATCGAAACCGGCGGTCGGCATATCGCCAGTCACCGCGGCATGCAGCGCGATGGTGCAACCGAGTTCCTGTGCTTCCGCCCAGAAAGGATCGTAGGCCGGGTCGCTGAGGCGGCGATCGTTGTATGGATTGGAGCGGACCACCACCGCTTTGACGCCATGTTTGTTGACCACTCGCCGCATTTCCGCGAGCGCAAGCTCGACATCGTTCAGCGGAACGGGCGCAACGCTGCGCAGGCGGGCAGGCGCGACATGGCAAAAGTCCGCCATCCAATCGTTGTAGGCGCGGCAGCCGGCCGCCGAAAGTTCAGGATCCCTTATTCCGACGAAACCGAGACCGATTGACGGGAACAGAACCGAAATATCGATAGCTTCCGCGTCCATGTCGGCCAAGCGGGCGTGGGGGTCGTAGCTGCCGGGGCGCAGGTCGTCCCAGGTCAGCCTTCGCATCAACTCGGTGTTAGCCATCCCACCGGGTATGCACATCGCGGCCGGAGGATAGATGCTGTTGGTTGAGATACGGTCGCCGAAAGCGATGCGATCAATTCCGTTCGCATCCTTGGTTATGCGCGGCAACCGTTCGCGATATTTTGGGTCTACATAGTCCTGCCAAAACGTGCGTGGCTCGACGATGTGCCCGTCGGCGTCGATGATTTTAGTCATTGCAGTGAACTCCATCGGGTTGAGCACCTAACCATAATCGCGAATCATAGCATCGTATGCTCACAGGAAATCTAGGGCTCGCGATTGCCGCGATATTCGCGGGTGCTGCGTTCTACGTTAGCTTCGCCGAACAGCCGGCCCGGCTGGAACTGGACGACCGTGCACTGCTGGCCGAATGGAAACCCGCGTATAAACGGGGCTTCGCGATGCAGGCGCCGCTGGCAATCATTGGCTTTCTTCTCGGCTTCGTCGCCTGGTGGCTGAGCGGGAAAATCGCATTCCTGACCGGGGCAGTGCTGCTGGCCGCGAACTGGCCATGGACTATGCTCGCAATCATGCCCACAAACCGGGCGCTGATGGCGACCGCCTTGGACGCGGCGGGGCCCCACAGCCGTCTTCTCATCCTGAAGTGGAGCCGGCTTCATGCCGTCCGGAGCATGCTCGGCGGTCTTGCTGTGGTTGCTTTCCTAATCGGGCTCGGAACGAGTTGACTGTGTTCCAGCAGTGGCCCGCAGCTATTTCGACTTTCTCAACCGAAACCGGCTATGCTGTCGCAGGAGGAAGGCCGATGCCCGCAACCAATTTTTTCGCAGAGCGCCTGGACGAGGTTGGACTCAATCCCGACAAAGTACAGGCACTGTTCGACCGCGCCGAACGTGAAATCAAGGAAGGCCTACTGCCCGCATGCCAACTCGCGATCGCGCGTAACGGCAAAATCGGCGCGATGCGCACCTACGGCCATGCGAATCACGGTGGCAGCCAAAAGGCTGCGAATGACGAGACACTTTTCATCATCATGTCGTGCACCAAGGCGATAACTTCGGCCGCAGCCTGGCTGCTGATGCAAGAGGGCAAGCTGCAGCCCGACGACCGCGTCGTCAAGTTCGTGCCGGAATTTGGTGAACATGGCAAAGAAGAGGTCACCGTCAATCACCTCCTGACGCATACCTCGGCGATTCCTAATGCGCCCTGCTGGCAAAAGGAGTTTGGAGACAAGAAGCGGCGTCTCGAGCGCCTGGCGCAATGGCGTCTCGACCATCCGGCGGGCGCGCAGTTCAGATATCATATCGCGGCCAATTTCTGGCCGATCGCGGAAATCATCGAACGCATCAGCGGCGTCGATTATCGCGAGTTCGTACGTACTCGAATCGCTGAGCCACTCGGCCTGCCCGATTTGAGAGTAGGCATTCCGCGCTCGCTCAATGCGGATGTCGTATGGGTAGGAGAGCCTGCAAAGGCCGAAGAATACCAGAAGCTCGGGGTGACGCCGCCGCGGGTCTCGATGGGGGCAATCAATGAAGCCGCGATCGTTGAATTCAACGAATTCGAAACTCGCGAGGCAGGCTCTCCGGCGGGCGGGGGAATTACGACCGCGGCGGATTTGGCGCTCTTCTATCAGGCGCTGTTGAATGAAGGCCGCGCCCATGACGGCAAACGGATTTGGCAGCCGGAGATGCTGAGCGAGGCATTCAAGATCCGAACCGGCTCCATGAAGGATCCCGATCGTGGAATGTTGGCGAATCGAGCGCTCGGGATTGTGATTGCCGGTGACGATGGTAGGGCCAATCTGCGAGGCTTCGGGCGGACGAATTCGCCGCAAGCCTTCGGCCATCCCGGCTTCGGCGGTCAGTGTGCATGGGCCGACCCCGCCAGCGGCATTTCTTTTGCCTATTTGACTAATGGATTCGACCGCAATGATCTGCGCGAAGGGCGGCGCAGCGTCGCGCTCTGCAGCCTCGCCGGCGCGTGTGCAGCGTGATGGTTTGACAGTCGAAAACTGCGAAGCGCAGGATTCTCATCGGGAGTGGCTCGAGCTACACCCTCGCGGCCACGTGAGGAGCTACTGCATATAAGGAGCACAAAACATGGCAGCTGAAAGCGGAAATGGTCTGTTAGTGGTATGGACTGATATCGCGCCGGAAGCGGAGGCGGAGTTCAACGAGTGGTACAACAGCGAGCATATTCCACAGCTACTCGGGGTTAAGGGTTTCCTCAGTGGAAAGCGCTACCTGGCGGTCGACGGCAAGCCCAGGTACGCGACTATCTATGAACTCGCCGACGAGAACGTGATGAAGAGCGAGGAGTTCGTACAGGTGCGCGAGAATCCCACGCCGTGGACCCGCAAGATGGTGCCGTTGTTTCGCAACACCCAGCGGGGCGTGTTCCGGAAGATCTTCTCGTACGGCGAACGGCCGCCGAAGGACGCTGAATTCGTTTTGACCGTGCGTCTCAACACGCCACCCGACCACGAGAAGGACTTCACCGCGTGGTACAACGAAGACCATATCCCGGCGCTGGTGGGTGTCCCCGGAGTGTATTGTGCCCGCCGCTATCTCGCGGTGGAGGGCGATCCAAAATTCCTCGCGGTGTACGAAATGCGCGACGGCGGGATCCCAAAGACGCCGGACTGGGACAAGGCGCGTAAGTATGGACGCACCGCCCAGATCCGTCCGTACCTGCAGGACTTGCAAGGCTTGGTCGCCAGGCGGATTTATCCAGCGTAATCGACAAGAGTTCCTTCCATGTCATCCTTGAGGCTGACATGGAATTCAACCAGAACTGACGAGGTGTGATTATCATGACGGCGGAACAGAACGCGGAATTGGTACGCAGAACGTGGGAGGATCTGATCGGCGGCAAGACCGACGCCGCTCTGGCTAACATGTCCGACGAGGTTAGCTGGCTGATACCAGGAAATATTCCAAACGTCTCCGGACTGAAGCGCGGGAAGGAGGAAGTCCGAAAATTCGTCGCCGGTATCGGCCAGACGTTTCCGCAGGGGCTGAAAACCGAGATTCGCAAGACTCACGCGGCGGGCGACGCCGTGATCGTCGAGTTGACCAATCGCGGCAAGGCCTTCAATGGCAAAGATTACGAGAACGAATACTGCTTCGTCTTTGAAGTCGAAGGCGGGAAGATTCGGCGGATTCGCGAGTATGTAGACATGCACAAGGTTGTCCAGCTAATTTCGTGACTTGCGGCATGGTGCCGCGCGCCGCCCATGCGCGGCGCCGCGTTATCTCGCAGGGGCGGCTCCAGGCCGCCCTCATCGCTCATTGCTTCCGGGCACTTCCTTAAACCACGCGCTCTGACGCATCTCCCATTCGATTTCTTGCGCCGATGATTCGCGAGTGGCGATTTCCGTCAGCGCTTGCTCTAACTCGCGCATGGAATCGCGCGAATAGTTGGTTCGCACGAATTCACTGCCCTTCCATATGTTGAGGTTAAGCGCGAACATGCGGGCGGCGTCGCTGTTTCGAACATGCAGGCTGCGCAGCTCACTGAAAGCAAGTTTGAGCCCGCCAGGAGAATCAAGGCCCGCGACCAGCGGGCCGGCGTAGAGCCGGTTCGATTGGCTTGCCAGCAGCGCCTCCACAATCGTGAGATAACGTGCAAATGCCGGATGCACGGTATGGATGGCCTCGGTCTCCTCGAGCAGCAGCAGTCCGTCCCGTTCCAGTTGCGTCGCCCATCTTGCGACCTTCCCAGCAGGATCAGGCAGATGGGTCAACAGGAAACGGGAAAAGATCAGATTCGCGCATCCATTGGGGAAGGGTGTTACGGTGACATCGTGCTGCAGGAACGAGATGCGCTCGGCAGCAGCCGCACGCGCCAGCTTGATGAAACTGGCCGAAGAGTCGAGGCCAGTTACACGATCGCAGCGCAATGTGCTGGCGATCAGATGGGTAGTGAAGCCGGGGCCGCAGCCGAGGTCCAGGGCGAGGTGGAATCGCTTTGACCCCGCTGCGCGCGCGAGGAAGACCCGCGTCGATTCCTGATAGACGCGGGCCAGCAAGTCTAAGCGCCTCGCCGCAGTATCGCTGTTGCCGAAGAGATATTCGGGCTGACTCACCCCTCACCGGTCACGACTTGGCGAATTGGACAGTGGCCGTGCCGATCACTAGCCTTTCGGCGTCTTCATTTTCGATCCAGATATCCATTTCGGCCGTACGCTCGGCATCATTGGTGTGAGTGACGAAGCCTTGCAATATTATTGTATGGTCGGGTAGGACGGGCTGGCGGTAAGTCGTGCCGACGCGCACCAGTTGAGCTTCGCTTGCGCCGATCCAATCGGTTACCAACTTGCTCAACAGTGCGAGGCTCATGTTGCCGGGTGTAATCATTCCCGGCAGACCCTCCTTGCGCGCGCCTTCATCATCTGTAAAACGCGGCACCCACATCCCGGTCGTCCGCGCATAGGCGCGGACCTGATCTTTGCTCAGGAACATCTCTTCGGGACCGAGCGCGTCGCCAATCTTGACGTCGTGATAACTTCTTTGCGGTTGCGGCATAATTACCCAGGCTGCGGCATGAATTCCTACGGCCGGTTCATAAAGCGATGATCGACATGAGCGACGATTTCATCGTTTTGATTCTTGAGCGTTGAGCGGACGACGACGAAAACCATCGAGCCGGTGCGGCCGGTCTTCTCGTAAATTTCCTTCACGTGCGAGCTGAGTGTAATCGTATCACCGGGACGAATCGGCGCGACGAATTCCACATCTTTGCCGGCATCGAAGCCTTGCCGGCCAAAGCGCGGAATATGTTCGAAGAATTGCCGCCCATTACGGAACGTAACAGCGAAGGATGGCGGCGCAACGATGGTGCCGTACGGCCCGTGCGTGGCCGCCTCCGCATCAGTGTAAAGCGGGCTTGACTCGCCGGTGGCTCGACAAAACTCGGCGACCATTTGCACGGTCACCGGCACCGGGTCGGTCACCTCGAACACGCGGCCAATTAGGTTGGGATCGTAATCGACCATTTAATGCGCACCTCGCAGACTTGTTCGCTCGGCTCCGCTACGCTCCGCCTCGTGGCTCATTTCACCTCGACGGCGACCGCGTGCTGCACCGGTTTGCGGCGCGGACGGAAATCGACTGGCTCATAAGCGCCGCCTTTCAAGTTGGTTACGAGGTCTTCAATGGTGCGCACCTCACCCTCGAAGCGCGTGGCGCAGAGTCCAATCAGGCTCACGAGATGACTGTCAGAACCGCCAATCTCGCCGTAGCCGAAGCGCTCAGCCAGTTGCTGGCTGCGCTCATCCTCGCCTTTGCGCGAGCCGCCGTTGTAAACCTCCACGGCGACGACATGCTCCAGCGATGGCTTTTTTGAATAGTGCTCGAACAGCCCGACATTGGGCCTGCCGGGGTGGCACGGGATAACCACTCCGCCCATGCGCGCTATCTCATTGATAACCTCCTGCGCCGGCAGATGGACATTGGCAAAATCGAAGCGGCGGGTCATCTCGTCGGTCACGCCAAATACCAGCATGTGGCCGTAATCGGTCTCGACCTCAGAGGCCTTGAGCACCAGGATGCCGAATTTATCCTCAAGTGCGCGGTAATCCGCGTCCTTATTGAACTGCCGATGTTCCGTCAGCACGATCCCGTCCACGGGCCGTTCTATCCGGCGCAGCTTGAGCCAGTTGAGATAAGCCTCCAGCGGCGCACGGCTGTCTTCCGACGCTTCGCTGTGGCTGTGCAAGTCAAGGATGGTACTCACTCGCCAATCAACCTCACCTCGCCGGGCGAAACTTGAGCAGAGTTACGGCGGGCGTAACATCGTCGAACACGGCCTCGACGGGCATTCCTATTTTAACCTGTTCGGGGGGGCAGTCGACAACGTTAGTCAGCATCTTGACGCCTTCGTCCAGTTCCACCCATGCCATCACATAGGGCAGCGATTCGCGAAAGCCGGATGCCTGGTTCTGGTGGGTAACGGTGAACGTATAGATTTTCCCGGTTCCCCTCGCCGGGACCCATTCCGTGCGCGACGACAAGCAACTTGGGCAGACGGCGCGTGGATGAAATCGCAGGTCGCCGCAGTCGCTGCATTTCTGCACATAGAGTTCATGGCGCTGGAGCGCCTCCCACCACGGGCGCATCTCCTCGTCAATGTGGGGCAAAGGCTTACGATAGGCTTTGGCATCTCTTTCTTGCGGCATGGTCTTACTCAGCGATTGTCGCGATGGCCGGTCTCCATTACCGGGATATCCTTTCGTTGCGGCGGTTCGCGAACAGCCGCTACTGATTCGTCATAATCAATGTCGCGCCTGAATGCCGGGTGCCGAGGGCGCCACCCGTGCCATGGGCCAGCGCGATTTTGCAATCCTTGACCTGGCGCGGTCCGCATTCGCCGCGGAGCTGCTTCACCGCCTCGATCACCAGGAAAATTCCGCGCATACCAGGATGGTTCGAAGAGAGTCCGCCGCCGTCGGTGTTCAGCGGGAGGTCGCCGTCATAGCGCAGGCGGCCGCCACTAACAAACGCCCCGCCCTCGCCGCGTTGACAGAACCCAAGATTCTCCAAGGTGGTCAGGACGGTAATGGTGAACGAGTCATAGACCATCGCCATGTCAATGTCTTTGTGCGCGACGCCAGCCCGCTCAAAGGCAAGACGGCCGGATTGATAGGCCGCGATTTCGAGAAAATCGCGCTTGCCGCGCGCCGCGTGGCGCACGGTTTCGCCCACACCCAGGATATATGCGGGCTTCTTTTTCAAGTCGCGCGCGCGCTCAGCCGAAGTCACAACCAACGCGCCGCCACCGTCGCTGATAATGCAACAATCGAGTAAATGCAGCGGCGACGAAATGATCCGCGACGCCAGCACGTCCGCGACCGTGATCGGGTCGCGGTATTTGGCCACCGGATTCATGGACGCGTGATGCCGCATGGTGACCGCAATCTCGGCCAATTCCTCGGGTCGCGTGCCATACTCATGCATGTGGCGCTGGGCGATCATCGCGTATGCGCCGACCGTGGTTGGACCGTAGGGGAACTCGTACTGATCGCAGGGATCGCCGCCTCCGCCTCCGCCACCGGTGCCGATCGCAAAACGCGCCGACGCCGCGGTCGAGCCATAGGCGATGACTGCAACGTTGCAGAGTCCGGAATTAATCGCGGCCGCGGCATGCGCAGTATGAGCAACGAACGAGGCACCGCCGATGTTGGTGCTGTCCATGAAGTTGGGCGTCAGATTCATATAGTCGCAGAACCCGACCACGCCCATTCCACCCATCCCCATTCCGGCGGTGCATATTCCGTCGACATCCTTGATCGTCAGGCCGGCGTCGTCGATTGCGCCCCGAATGCTCTCCGCCATTATCTGGAACATGCTTTTGTCGGGCGCGAAGCGGCTCGGATGCTCATATACGCCAACGACAGCAGTCTTGCGGCTGAGGCTCATTGTCCACTCCGTGGAAACGATTTGAGAATCAACGCAACTCGTTGACGAACTTCTCTACGGTTGCGTTGACAACGTCAGGACGCTCAGTCGTCAGAAGGTGGCCCGCGTCCGCAACCACCTCGAGGCGCGCGCCCTTAATCCGGCCTTTCAGGAACTCGGCGTCTGCAGGCGGGGTTATGGTGTCATCGGCCCCGGCCAGAATCAGCGTAGGCTTGTCCAGGTGGCTTATCCGGTCGCGTAAATCGATCTGTGAAGCGGCTACTAAATCGCCCCAGCGCACCCGAGGATCAGTTTGGATCTGCTCACCCCATCCTTCGCGGATTATTTCGGGTTTGGCGGCGATGGTCTTGGGTGAATAAGCGTCATTGGTGAACGGCTGGCCCATGCGCCCCATAGTGACCGCGCGCCAGGTATCAATACGTTCTTTCGGAATCTGAGGCTTTGCCGCAGTCGCAATCAGCACCAGCGCCTGAACTCTGGCCGGATGACGCAGTGCGAGTTCCATCGCGATCGCGCCGCCCATGGAATGGCCTGCGACTACGGCAGAATCGAGCCGCACCGCATCAAGGAAAGCCAGCGTGAACGCGGCATAGTCTTCGACCGTGCGCAATCCTTCGACGCCCGAAGAGCGGCCATGCCCCGGCAGATCAGGCGCAATCGGGCTATGGCGGTGGCCGAGATGTTCATACTGATAATGCCATGCATGCCCATTGGAGCCGGCACCGTGCAGCAACAAGAGTGCCTTTCCCCGGGAGAAGTCCGGGACGACGCTGGGCAGGGTAGTCTTGCCAACATAATAGTAATTGGTCGCGTAGCCGCTTACGTCGACATACTTGGTCGGCATCGGCACCTCTCAATCGAGCGGCTTCCCCCGCATGTGTTCGACGCGCGAATTTTCGCCCATCGAAAAATCAGGCGGGCTGGAAAACCGGCTCTAGCACGAACTGCCGTTAGCTATTCGCTTGCGACGTGATTTGTCAACGGTGCAGCAGAAGATTCGAGGGCGACGAAGGGAAAACTGCGCTCGAAAAATTAAGACCCGGTTGAGGGGAATCATGAACTTGAGGCGATTCGGCTCTATGATATTCGGCGCGACCCGGGGCGCTGATTCACCTCACTCCGCCTGCCTCTGATGGCGGTTAGCTCCCTTCTTTCTCACTTCTATGACGGCCTCGGCCGGCCGGCGGCCGCGGCTCCAAAGCTTGTAATTTTTCCCACTGCTCAATGGCCGCGCGGTTGAAACGCCAATTGCTCCCGACGCGAAACCCGGGGAGCCGGCCTTGGCGGAGAAGCCGGTAAATGGTGGTCGGATGAACGCGCAGGTGCTCAGATAATTCCTTGATAGTAAAGATTTCATCCTCGGCGGCCATTGGGCTCCCGTTACAACGGACACGTTAGCTTCGAGTATTCTCTGGGATGCACACGCTAGCATGTCAGCCTCCGAGAGTAAAAAGCTAAATGAAGTAAGCTCAGGCAGATGCTTCACAAGTTGGCCCATGTATGGCATGGACTTGGAAATCAAATTAGGTCTTGACAGCTCTAATGCGACCGTTGCGCAGTAAAGCTGAGGTCGTTGCGGCTTTAGTCACGAAGCTTTTGCTGAGGATTTCGCAGTGCGAGCGTTTGAGGGCTTATCAGTGGAGTTTACTGATTCCAACAGGTGCCGGTTCCGCAAAAAACCGGCACCTGCGTGAATGATCAGATGCGCGCGCTCACCGCATCCTCGCGCATAAGTGGTTCCGGACGCTCATCGATCGGCATCCATTGGCGGAGAATCTCACCGGTGTAGACTTGACGAGGCCGCGCGATTTTCTGCTCGGGGTCTCGCACCATTTCCGCCCACTGCGCCATCCATCCGGAAGTCCGCGGGATCGCGAACAGCACCGGGAACATCGTCATCGGAAAACCCATCGCCTGATAGGTGACGCCGGTGTAAAAATCGACATTCGGATAAAGCTTGCGCGTAACGAAATAATCGTCCTCCAGTGCAATCCGTTCGAGCTCCAGCGAAATATCGATCAACGGGTTGCGCCCCATCACATCGAAGACTTCGTAGGCGATCCGCTTGACGATTTTCGCACGCGGATCGTAGCTCTTATAGACGCGATGGCCGAAGCCCATCAGCCGGCGTTCCCCCTTTTTGACGCCTTTTATGAAATCCGGAACGTTCTTGGGTGCGCCGATCTCCATCAGCATCCGAATAACGGCCTCATTGGCGCCGCCATGCAACGGCCCGTATAGCGCAGCGGTCGCGGCCGCAACCGCCGAATAGGGATCGACCTGAGAACTGCCGACTGCGCGCATCGCGTTCGCCGAACAGTTCTGTTCATGGTCCGCGTGCAGAATGAAGAGCACATCAAGGGCTTTTTCGAGCGTTGGATTCGGCCGGTATTTGAGCTCCGTCATCTTGAACAGCATCGAGAGGAAGTTGCCGGTATAGCTCAACTCATTGTCGGGATAAACGTATGGGAAGCCCAGCGCATGGCGGTAGGCAAAGGCCGCGATCGTCGGCAGCTTGCCGATCAGCCGCCGAGTCTGCAGGCGGCGCGATTCGAGGTCGTTGATATCGTTGGCATCGGGGTAAAAGGTCGAGAGCGCGCCGACGGTACCGACCAGCATGCCCATCGGGTGGGCATCATAACGGAAGCCCTGCATGAAACTCTTGATGCTCTCATGCACCATCGTGTGAGTCTTAATGTTTTGCTCCCACGCGGCATAATGCTTTCGGTCCGGCAATTCGCCCTTCACGACCAGGTAGGCGACTTCAAGATAGTTGCTCCGCTCCGCCAATTCTTCGATTGGATAACCGCGATAGCGCAGTATTCCGTTCTCGCCGTCGATAAACGTGATCTTGCTGCGGCAAGAAGCGGTATTGGTGAATGCCGGATCATACGACATCAAACCAAAATCGTCGGGCGAGGTCTTGAGGTTGCGCAGATAGTTGGCGCGAATCACGCCACCGTCCTCGATCGGAATCTCATAGTGCTTGCCAGTGCGGTTGTCGGTAATCGACAGTGAGTTCTTGGCCATTGGTCTCCCTTGCTCCTTACGCCGACTGTGGCGAAGACAGTGTGGTTCGGTCTGACCGGATTGGTTGCGCCCGCACAGGAACAGGCTTCAGGCATTGCTCTCCACACACCGCGAGAAAGCCTCCCAACTTCGCAGAGCGGAACACTGCCGGCTGAACCTCCGAATCAACATATATACAGTTATACAGTTTTCACATTTTGGCTATGAAACGCAACCGCTCAATGCAAGAGAAAGAAGGGCACATCGGATTGCCCATTAAAATGTCGGGCGGCAGATGATCGGAAATTGACAGGATAATCCCGCCAGCGGGCTGGAAGCTGTAGCCCGATGCAATGGTAGTATAGGTAGATGCTTGGCTGTGACCGGGAGGTCCGTCATGGCGACTTGCAAATTGGTTTCAGCGGATTCTCACGTCAACGAACCTGCGGAGTTGTGGGTCGAAAGAATCGATCGGAAATTTCGCGAGCGCGCGCCTCGGATCGTTGACAATATCCCGGCCCGGCCGCCAGGTTCCTATCTGGTGCTCGAAGATATTCCGCCGGTCCATGTGAGCCAGGGTTTGGGTGCCGGCAAGACGGCCGAGGAGCTGCCTCAATTCTTTCAGACATCCACCTATCGCGATGCGCGCCGTGGAGGATGGGATCCAGCGGCACGTCTCGAAGATATGGAGCTCGATGGTGTCGACGCGGAGGTACTCTACACGACGCTCGGCTTTCGGCAGTTCTGGCTTAAAGACGCCGAGCTGCAGCGCGCCTGTTTCCGCGTCTACAACCGTTGGCTGGCTGAGTACTGCGCCTATGCGCCCCGCCGGCTCACCGGCCTGGCGCTCATCTCGCTGTACGATATCGGCGAAGCCGTGAAGGAGTTGGGCCTCTGCCGCCAACAAGGTTTGAAGGGCGCAATGATCTGGGCGTCACCGCCAGAGGAGCGGTCCTATGCTGATACCGTGTATGATCCGTTCTGGGCCGAAGCCCAAGAACTGGCGATACCGCTCAGTCTGCATGCGGTGACCGGGATGGGCCGCGAAAGCCAGGCGCTGCGCGTGATGGGCCGCGAGGTCAAGGCGGTCGACCGCTATATTCAGTCGGTTACCTTAGGCGACGAAGTCAAGCGATCACTAACCGTACTGGTCTTCTCCGGGGTGTTGGAACGCTTCCCGCGCCTCAAGATCGTATCGGCCGAAAACGAAGTCAGTTGGCTACCGTTCGTGATCCAGCGATGGGATCAGACTTTCCACCACTACCGGCACTTGTACCCTTCGCCCCTGAAGATGAGGCCGAGCGAATACTTCAGCCGGCAGATCTATGCAACCTTTATCGACGATGCGTTCGGCGTGCGCAATCGTCACCAGGTCGGAATCGATCACCTGATGTGGTCGTCCGACTACCCGCATACACAGTCTACCTGGCCTCATTCGCAGCAGATCATCGCGCGTGATTTTGCCGATGTTCCCGATGATGAAAAATTGAAGATTGTTCGTCAAAATGTCATTCGGTTATACGATCTGGAGTTGCCCGTTTGAATCGCAAGCAAGCCAGGATGTGGCCTGGTCGGATGCTCAGTAAATACGTGGCATTCGGGGAAAACAGTAGACCACAGGGGCTGTAATGGATCGCGACGAGATCATTACGTTTGCGGAGTGGCTGCAAGAGCAAATCGGATTTCGCGATGCAATCATGGAGTTTAAGCAGAATCGTTCATTGTGGCGGGAATACATGAATATGTGGTTCGGGGGTAGTTTTGCGATTTTCCACTAGGACATAATCCCAACAATTTTCAGGACGGCATGACTTATGAGTGATCGAATCACCAAGACCGACGAAGAATGGCGCCAGATGCTGACACCAGAGCAGTTTGCGGTAACGCGGCGAAAGGGCACCGAGCGGGCCTTTACCGGCAAATACTGGGCCTTTCATGATAAAGGCGTCTACCTCTGCATATGCTGCGGCAATGAGCTCTTCAGCTCCGACACCAAGTTCGACTCCGAATGCGGCTGGCCGAGCTTTTATGCGCCGGCGAACGGCGAACGTATCGAAGAAGCCGCGGACCATAGCTGGGGCATGAAACGCACCGAAGTCATGTGCACCCGCTGCGGCGCTCATCTTGGACATGTCTTTGATGACGGCCCACAGCCCACGGGGTTGCGGTATTGCATCAACTCGGCTTCGCTAAACTTCGTCAAAAAGCGTGAATAATCGGGCGCCAACAGCGCGGATCTTTATGAAGCTCGCGGCGGCATAGGCGCGAGGCGCACGCAATGGACACAGCAAATTCGATCAGGCGTGAGTTCACGGTCGGCGCGGACGCTGCCACCGTGTTTGCATTTTTCACCGACCCGCAGCGGCTGATTCGCTGGATTGGCGTCTCTGCCGAATTGGATCCGCGCCCGGGCGGAATCTTTTTGGTTGACGTGAATGCGGGCTGGATTGCCCGCGGGGAATTCAAAGAAGTCGTCCCGGTCTCGCGACTGGCCTACACCTGGGGCTGGGACGGCAACCACGAGAATGTGCCACCGGGTTCGTCGCTGATTGAGATTGACCTGCTACCCAATAACGGCAATACCCTCGTGCGTTTCACCCACAGCGGTTTGCCGGCTGAGGCGGTGCCAGGACATAGCGAGGGATGGACTCACTACCTGGGGCGGTTGGCGATAGTTGCGAGCGGAGGCGATCCAGGTCCCGATCCTCGGCTCAATCGCTCGTGAGCGGCTAAACGGCGAGTAATTCAAGGCGCGTCGCAGAAGCCGGAAGCCGATTCGTCTCCAACCGGCACGTTCTGCCTCTTTGCAACTGGGAAGGCATGTCCGATCGCGAATCCGTTCCCACGCCCGCACTGCCCGCAACCGCGGCGATATACTGGCTCTTGCATGAAGCTGCGGATTCGTCCGCACCCGGGATTCTGCTGGGCGAATTGTGCAAGCGGCTGGCGGCTGAAGCTCTCCCTCTACGAAGCGCTTTGCTGAAAGTCGCGAACCTCGATCCATTGGTTGCTGCAAGCCGCCTGCTTTGGCAACGCGATAGTGGCCGGGTCATCGAAGAGGTAGTGCTTCACGGCATGCCGGTCATGGAAAACCCCGCCGAGGGTACCGGTGTTATTCGTATTGTCTTCCCTGGGAGCCGTCACGAAATCGAGTGGACCGCCGACAAATCTGACGGGTTCAGCTTCCAGCAACGGCTTTATCTCGAGGCGATTTCTCTGGTGATGGCGGCGCCGCTCCAGGTAGTGGCCGGACGCGACGCCACCAGGAGTTTGTTGCGCGCTTATCTTGGCCGCCGAAGCGCCGACGAGGTGCTCGGCGGCACTGTTCGTCGCGGAATCGGTGAGATGATTGAGGCGGTAATCTGGATTTCCGACCTGCGCGATTTCACTCTTCTGTCAGAAACACTGCCCCCCGAAGAGGTGATCGTCGCGCTGAATGATAGTTGTGCGCGCCTGGTCGGCGCTATCCATCCGTTCGGCGGCGAGGTTTTGAAATTTATCGGTGACGGCTTGCTGGCGATCTTCCCATTGGCGGCACGCGGCACCGAAGCGGCCTGCGCAGCAGCGCTGTCCGCGGTGCGGGCGGCGCGTCAAGGAATGGCACGCCTGGATGAGCAGCGCGTCCGCACCGGCTTGCCGCCGCTTCCGTTTGGTATAGCACTGCATCTGGGTGCCGTGATGTATGGGAATATTGGGGCTCCGGATCGTCTTGATTTCACCGCCATCGGTCCCGCCGTCAACCTGACCAGCCGCATTGAAGGACTGTGCCGCAGGCTTGGATGTCCGGTACTAATCTCCGAAGCGACCGCCAACCAATGCACTGAACGTCTGGCGCCAATCGGCCGGCATTCCATGCGTGGCATCAGGCAGGCGGTGACGCTTTTTACGCTGCCTGAGCTGGCACCGCCGCCTAAAGAGTAGGATGCAGCCGCGCCCCTTCGAGTGCGGAAAGTTGCGCCCACCAATACGGACGCCGCTGCCGACCAGAACGGATCGCGTCGTCACCGCTATTCAGTGCCGCCAATGCGTTCCGGATTGCGCGGCGGGAGATGGAGCGGATCGCGCCGAAGCTCAGACCTGACGAATGGGTCTATTAGCGGTTGCTTTCCGACATGGACAGTCAGCGTCTGGCCATTCCGCTCAATCAAGCCACGACGCGTTGACGATGGACCACATCTCCGACGTGCGTTATGTCATGGCTGTGGCTGGATGCGCCGATTGAAGTACCCTATCGATAAAATCGTGTGTTCGGAACCGGCTTGGCATCTAGAAAGGAGCTCGTAAATGGAAACCACCGCGGCCCCGAATACCCCTAAATCGCGTGCCCTGGCCGCGATGGATGCGGTCGAGATCAAAGTCACGATCCGCCCTGATCAGGAGCTTCGTGCGGAGCGCGCGATGGAGGTCAACGAGGACACCGCTGAGGTCCGAGTGCTCTACTTCTACGACACACCGGATCTCCACCTGTTCAACGCAGGGGTTGCTCTGCGTGCCAGACTCGTTAAAGGGGATGCCGACGATTCCACGGTCAAGTTCCGTCCGGTAGAAGCGGCGCGCATTTCAAGAGATTGGGAGCAACTAGAAGGGTTCAAACTGGAGGCCGATTGCGTCGGCGACCGCGTGGTCTGCTCTGCATCCCTTAGCGCTGTCCAGCAGCGCGGTGAGATCGACGATGTCGCAAAGGGAAAGCGATCCATCGACAAGCTATTCTCCAAAGACCAGGAGCGGTTTCTGAGCGAGTTCTACAAAGGTCCGGTCGACTTCGGAAGACTCCGCGTAATGGGCCCCATTCGCGTGTTGCGTTGGAAGCTCAGGCACAAAAACTTTCCTCATGAGCTGACTCTGGAAGAGTGGAGACTCCCCAACGGCGAGGACCTGGTCGAGGTCTCGATCAAAGTGCCCCCGAAGAAAGCGCCTCGAGCTCAAAAGGAATTTGACAAGCATCTGAGGGAATTCGGTCTTGACCCCAAAGGTGCCCAGGAGACGAAGACCCGCACCGCCTTGGAGTACTTCGCCAAGACGCTAAAGGAAGCCCAGTCGTAACGCTAGTCCGCGCCGCAAGGCGTGTCGCTGCCACATACGAGGAGTTCTTAAATGGCCACGATCGTTCCACGATGGGAGTGGCGTACGTTCGGCTCCCACTTCGGGGTCGCGGAGCGCCGGTT
>Ga0306920_100000515_pt1 | contig 45253 bp, 40 predicted proteins | sample flu12Cox44000170_FD_204666 | JGI IMG/M metagenome (GOLD analysis project Ga0306920, IMG submission 204666) | Lab enrichment of tropical soil microbial communities from Luquillo Experimental Forest, Puerto Rico - flux4day.12C.oxic.44.000.170 (v2)... | ecosystem: Environmental > Terrestrial >... | reverse complement strand
GCCCGCGAGTCGGGCCACCGCGCGATCGCGCTGGACGAGAGCGGGGCGAGGGCGCACTGGGAGACGGACCTGTCCGGCGCATGCGTCTTCGTGGTGGGGGGCGAGAACGGCGGCATCCCGCGCGAGGTGCTGGCGCGCTGCGACGAGCGCGTGCGCGTGCCGATGGCCGGCTTCATCCCCTGCTACAACCTACAAGCAGCGGTGTCGGCCGTGGCCGTGGAGCGGCTGCGGCAGCTCACGCGGTCGCCCCGCTCCAGCGGCCTGGGCTAGATTCCGGGCCGAGGCGCCGCTCGATGCAACCACCCCTGGAAGAAGCTCCGCCCGCTGCCGCGCGGCCGGCGTTCTCGATCGTCGTGCCCACGCTCGACGAGGCCGAGAACGTCGACGAGCTGCTGCGCCAGATCTTCGCGCTGCGGGACTGCCCGCCGTTCGAGGTGGTGGTCGTCGACGACGACTCGAAGGACGGGACGGCGGAGCGCGCCCGCGCCTGGTCTGCGAGTCACCCCGTGCGCGTGGTGGTACGGCGGGGGGCGCGCGGGCTCGCCGGCGCGGTGATCCTGGGCGCGCGCGAGTCGGGCGCCGACGTGGTGGTGGTGATGGACGCCGACCTCTCGCACCCGGTCGCCGCGATCCCCGCGCTCGCCCACGCGGTGCTCGAGGGGAAGGCCGACGTCGCCGTGGGCAGCCGCCACACGCGCGGCGGCGCGATCCGCGGCTGGCCGCTCCACCGCCGCGTCGTCTCGCGGATCGCGTCGTCCCTGGCCTGGCCGATCTCCGCGGTGAGCGATCCGATGTCGGGCTTCTTCGCCGTGCCGCGCAGGGCGCTGCTCGGCCTGGGGGAGGCACCCGCCGGCTTCAAGATCCTGCTCGAGCTGCTCTCGCGCGGCGGCTCGGATCTGCGCGCGGTCGAGGTGCCGATCACCTTCACCGACCGCGTGCGTGGTGAGTCGAAGCTCGGAGTCACCGAGGTCGGTCAGTATCTCGGCCGGCTCGCCACCTTCGCGGGCGCCGACATCGGCTCTGCCGCACTGCGCCGCCTGCTGACGGTGCTGGCGGCGGCGTCGCTGCTCGACCTCGGGCTGTTCGCCGCGCTCGAGCGCGCGGGCTCGGCGATCGGCACGGCGCAGCTCGCGGGAGCCGCGGCAGCCTTCACCGCGGCGGCGTCGCTCTGCGCGCGCGAGCTGGGCCGCGGCCGCATCCTCCGGCTGGCGGCGGTCGGCGCACTCGCCGCACTGCTGCGCGGCGGCCTGCTCGCGACTCTGCTCCGCACGGGGTCGCTCTCGCCCGTGGCGGCGTTCCTGCCCGCGGCGGCGCTCGGGCTCGCGGTGTCCGCGCTCGGCGCCGCCTTCTGCGTGCTGGCGCCCGAGCGGGGCCCGGGGCAGCGCGCGGTCGCGCTGCGCGTGGGCTGCCTCGCGGTCCTGGGCTACCTGCTGCTGCTGCGCGTGGTCTACGCCGGCGCGCTCGAGCTCCTGCCCGAAGAGGCGTACTACTGGAGCTACTCGCGCCACCTCGAGCTCTCCTATCTCGACCACCCGCCGCTGGTCGCCTGGCTGATCTCGCTCGGCACCGCGCTGTTCGGCCACGGCGAATGGGGTGTTCGCGCGCCCTCGATCCTCTGCTCGTTGGCGACGGCCGGCTTCTCGGGCGCGCTGGCCTATCGCTGGCTCGGGAAGACCGCCGCCGCGGTGTGCCTCGCGCTGGTCGCCGCGCTGCCGTTCTCGTTCACCAGCGGCGTGGTGATGACTCCGGACGCGCCGCTCGCCGCCGCCTGGACCGGCGCGCTGCTGTTCCTCTGGTGCGCGCTGGTCGAGGAGCGACCGCGCGCGTGGTGGGGCGCCGGGGCCTGCCTGGGGCTGGGGCTGCTCGCGAAGTACACGATCGCGCTGCTCGGGCTGGGCGCGCTGGCGTTCGCACTGCTCGACCGCCGCGCGCGCGCGCAGCTGGCGCGGCCGGAGCCGTGGGCCGGGGCGGCGCTGACGCTGGTGCTGTTCTCGCCGGTGGTGGTGTGGAACGCCGAGAACCACTGGGCGTCCTTCCTGTTCCAGAGCTCGCGCCGGCTCGACGAGCCGCCCGAGTTCGCGCTGCACCGGCTGGCGGGAGGCGTCGCGCTGCTGCTCACCCCGCTGGCGATCGCGGGCCTCGCGGCGCTGGCGAGCCGGCCGCTGCGCGGCGAGCTCGGCCGCGGCGATGCGAGCACTGACAGCGCGCGCGGCTTCCGCTTCGCCGCGCTGGCTGCGTTCGCGCCGGTGGTGGTGTTCGCGGCCTTCTCGCTGTCGCACGTGCCCAAGCTGAACTGGACCGGACCGGCGTGGTTCGCGCTCCTGCCCGCGGTGGCGGGAGTGCTCGCCCTCGCCCCCGAGCGCGACTCGAGCCGCGCCGGGCGGCTGGCGGTGCGGCTCCTGGCGCCGTCGCTCTGGGTGGCGCTCTTCGCGTGGGCGGGGCTGCTCCACGCGCTCGCCCTGGGAGTCCCGGGCAGCCGCTTCCCCGACGGCACGCGCTACGCGCAGCGCTGGAACGACATCGCAGCCGCCGTGGACCGCACCGCGCGGGAGCTCGGCGCCGCCAGCGGCGAGACGCCGGTCATCGTCGCCTTCGACCGCTACTCGACCCCGAGCCTGCTCGCGTTCTACCAGCCGCCCGGCGGACCGCGCTGGACCGTGGGGGGTCGCAGCCTGTTCGGCGCCGGCCAGAGCCTGATGTACGGCTACTGGACGCCGCCCCAGTCCGTCGCCGGTCGTACACTTCTCTGTGTCTCCGACGAGCGCCACGACCTGGACATCCCGCCGCGCTTCGCGCGCCAGCTGGGCGAGATCGCCGGCCTGCGCATCGACGGCGGCACGCGCGGCTGCGGCGGCTTCTACACCCGCGCGCTCTACGGCTACGTGCCGGACTCGGCCTCGGGCACGAAGCGGAAGAACGCCGCGGCTTCGAGCACCGCGCTCTCGGGCGCCTCGAGCTCGCACATCGAGCCCAGCTCGCGGATGCCGTCTGCGGCGCGCGCCTCCAGCCCCAGCTCCTCGGGTTTGGCAGGCTTGGCCTTGCCCAGCGACTCCAGGATCTTCGGCACCCACTCGGGCCGCGGCTCGCCCTTGGTGTCGAACGCCACGCCGCAGAACTCCGGCCCGTCCTTGAACACGCAGAGCACGCCGGCGCCGCGCAGCTCGGCCGAGGGCAGCGTGAACATCGACGCGCGCCCGCGCACGCCGTCCTCGAGCTCGAGCAAGAGCCCCTCGACGAGCGGGTGACCGCTCGCGAAGAAGTCGAGCTCGTCCTTCTCCAGCGCCTCCTCGCGGTCGAAGGTGCCGAGCCAGCGGCTCTCGTCGGGCACGCCGGGGAGCGACTCGACCGTGAGCGAGGTGCCCATCTCGAGGTAGTAGAGCGCCGTCCCGCCCTTCTCGACGATCCGCAGCCCGAGGTCGTTGGCGGCGCCCAGGCAGAAGCGGCGCATGCTCGCTTCGAGCTCGGGCGGAACCAGCGCGAGGATGCCGGCCGCCTGCGAGGCGTCGTAGGCGTCGCGGTAGATCACGCGCGGGATGTCCGCCACCGAGCGCGCGCGGGCCGCCTCGACCGCGGCCGCGAGCGCGTCGGGATCGAGCGCGCTCTCCTCGCGCTCCGCGCGCTCGACCGCCTCGCGCACGCCCGCGAGCGCCAGGTCGAGCCCCGCCGAGGGCCGCTCGAACAGGTCCAGCCGCTCGTACAGACGGGCGACGTCGGGCGCGGCCTTCGCCGCGCGGAAGTAGACGATCTCCACGTCCTTCTTGCGCCCGATGCGGTCGAGCCGGCCGATGCGCTGCTCCAGGGCGACGGGGTCGGCGGGCAGGTCGTAGTGCACCATGCGGTCGCAGAACTGGAAGTTGCGCCCCTCCGCGCCGGCCTCGGTGCAGATCAAGAGCGGCAGGTTGGTCTCGCGAAAACGCGCCACCTCGATGTCGCGCTGCGCGGGCGTGAGCCCCTCGTGGAAGACGGCGATATGCGTACGCGTGGTCTGCTCGAGCTGCTTCCGGAGCTTCTCGAGCCGGTCGAGGTCGTGCACGAAGACCAGCGCCTTCTCCTTCTTTCGGTGCCACTCGTGCACGCGCGCGGAGAGCCAGTCGGTGCGCGCGTCCTTGCGCAGGTCCTTGGCGAAGCCGGCGACGTCGACGGGGACGGCGCGCCGCGGCGGCAGCCCGCCCAGGTCGCTGCGCCGCACCGCGCTGGTGCAGGGGAACACCGCGTCGCCGGAGGAGACCGCGCGATCGAACTCCTCGAACGCGGCGAACGCCTCCGGGTGCAAGAGCTGCAGCAGGTGGAAGAAGCCGCGCCGGTCGGCCGAGAGCGGGGTCGCGGAGAGCAGGATCGCATGGCGCGCGTTCGCGACCAGCGGCGCGACCGCGGCGTCGAAGTGCTCGAGCGCCAGCCGGTGTGCCTCGTCCACGATCACCAGGTCGAGCTCGGCGTGGCGCGCCTGCCGCGCGAGCTTCGGATCGGCCGCGAGCTCCTCCATCGAGATCACCCCGAACGGGTGGATGTCGAAGACGTCGTTCCCCTCGCCGTAGTCGCGCTCGACGCTCTCGATGCGCGCCTCGTCGAGCAGCACGAAGACCTGGTGAAACTTGCGGTAGAGCTCGCCCAGCCACTGCACCGTGAGCGTCGAGGGAGCGATCACCAGCGCCCGCTTCGCGCGGCCGGTCCGCACCAGCGCCGACAGGATCAGGCAGGCGACGATGGTCTTGCCCAGGCCGACCTCGTCGGCGAGCAGCCAGCGCACCGGGTCGCTCCGCACCGCGGCGAGCGCGGTGTGCAACTGGTGCGGGAACAGCGCGATCCTGCCACCCAGAAAGCTGCCGAGGCCGCCCGCTTCGCGCATCCGCCGCAGCTGCAGGCCCTCGACGCGGTTGCGGAACGATCCCAGGCGATCGAGGCGGAACTGCGCGAGCCGCTCGATCGGACCCGAGCTCTGGTCCAGCGGCCAGATCTCCTTGTCCTCGACGCGGCGCCCGTCGGCCAGCACGTAGCGCTCGCCGTCCCAGTGGTCGATGCGCACCTCGGCGCTCTTCGCCAGCTCGATCGCGGCGGAACCCGGCGGCAGGATCATCGGCTCGAAGCCTGCGCCCTGCGCCGCGAGGGTCACCTCGCGCTCGACGGCCGGGAAGTAGACCACGAGATAGCGGCCCTCGACGCGCCGGACGAAGCCCACCCCGAGCTCGGGGTTGAAGGGGTGGACCAGCTTGCTGCCTTCCCTCCAGGCAGGAACGGTCATCGGACGGGCTTGGGTAGCCCACTCGCCGGGCGTTGCAAAGGCCCGCTTGCTCCGCCGCGCCGCGCGGATCTAGGCTTCCGCACCCAGCCGTGGAGGATGCGATGTCGTTCGAGGTGCCGGAGAGCGTCCGAGAGATCCGCGACCGCGTGGAGCGCTTCGTCGAGGAGCGCTGCTATCCGGTCGAGCCGCTGGTCGAGGAGCGCGACGACGAGGCGGGGCGCGACGCGATGCGCCGGCTGATGCAGGAGGCGAAGGAAGAGGGGCTGTGGGCGCTGGGTCACCCGCGCGAGATCGGCGGCCAGGGACTGCCGTTCCTCGACTATGTCTACGTGAACGAGGTGGTCGGCCGCTCGGGCGTGGCGATGGTCGCGCTGGGCACGCACTCGCTGCAGGACTCGATCATGCTGCACGAGTTCGCCGACGCCGAATGGCGCGACAAGTATCTGAAGCCGCTGGTCGCGGGCGAGATCCTCCCCAGCTTCGCCATGACCGAGCCCGACGTGGCGAGCTCGGATCCCACCCAGCTGCAGACCCGTGCGACGCTGGACGGGGACAGCTGGGTGATCCGCGGCCGCAAGTGGTTCACCAGCGGCGCCGACCGCGCGGCCTACACCACGGTGATGTGCCGGACCGAGCCCGACGCGCCGGCGCACGACGCCTTCTCGATGATCATCGTCCCGACCGACACCCCCGGCTACAACATCCTGCGCGACGTGCGCGTGATGGGTCACTACGGCGGACACTGCGAGGTGCAGTACGACGACGTGCGCGTGCCGAAGAAGAACCTGCTCGGGCCGCGCGGCGCCGGCTTCAAGATCGCGCAGCGGCGGCTCGGGCCGGGGCGGATCTTCCACTGCATGCGCTGGCTGGGGCAGGCGCAGCGGGCGTTCGACCTGATGTGCGAGCGCGCGAACTCGCGCGTCGCGTTCGGCAAGACGCTGGGCCAGCACCAGCAGATCCAGAAGTTCGTGTTCGACAGCCTGTGTGAGATCCAGGCCAGCCGACTGCTCACGCTCCAGGCCGCGCACAAGATCGACCGCGGCGACGAGGCCCGGGTCGAGATCGGCATGATCAAGGTCTTCGGCGCGCAGATGCTGCACAACGTGATCGACCGCGCGATCCAGGTGTTCGGCGCGAAGGGCGTCACGGAGGACACGCCGCTCGAGCGCATGTACCGCCACGCGCGCTTCGCGCGGATCTACGACGGCCCGGACGAAGTGCACGTCACCACCACCGCGCGCCGCATCCTTTCCGCCTACAAGATCGGCGACGGCTGGGACTTCAGCGCGCGCTGACCCCCTTCGCTGCCGGCAAGTTGCGCGGGAAGAGCTGGAGAAGATTCCGCTTGACTTGGTCCCGGACTGACCGGTAAATAGGATCAGAACCGGAATTCGGGTTCGTTGCCGGACCAATCGGGCGCAAATTGCAATCCGGCGCAAATCGGAACCGGCAGAGGGAGACTCTCATGGCCGCCCCCCAGGTCAGCGCACCCGTGCCCGAGCTCGTCTGGATCCGCCCGCCGCAGCAGGCGCGCAGCCAGCAGACGCTGTCCCGGATCCTCGACGCCGCCGAGGCGATCCTCGCGGAGAAGGGCTGGGAGGACGCCTCCGTGGCCGAGATCGCGCGCCGGGCAGGCTCTTCCGTGGGCGCGTTCTACACCCGCTTCCCCGACAAGGATACGCTGCTCGCCGCGCTGCACCAGCGCTTCCTCGAGGAGGCCCTGGCCACCACGGTCGTCGCGCTCGACGAACAGCGCTGGGCCGGGGCGTCGGTGTGCGCGATCGTGCGCGAGTGCGTGGCGTTCCAGGTGCGCATCCAGGACCAGCGCCGCGGTCTGCTGCGCGCGTTCGCGATCGCGGCGATGCATGACCGCCGCTTCGAGGGACGCGCCGCCACGCTCGCGCAGGAGATGGAGACGCGCTTCGCGCGCCTGATCGTCGCGCGGCGCCACGAGATCCTGCACCCGATCCCGGTCGTCGGCGCCGGCTTCGTGGCGCGGATGATCTCGGCGATGATGTTGAACCGACTGCTCACCGACAAGTTCGAGCAGCCGGGCGTGTCCTTCGTCGACGAGCTCAGTCACGCCGCGCTCGCATATCTCGGGGTCTTCCCCGAGGACGCGATCGACGTGCTCTAACGGGTTGGAGCTCCGCGCGCTCGAGCACGTGCAGCTCGCGATGCCGCCGGGCGGCGAGGAGCAGGCGCGCGCCTTCTACACCGGGGTGCTGGGCCTGCCTGAGCTGGCGAAGCCGGCTCACCTGGCGGCGCGCGGCGGCTGTTGGTTCGAGCGCGGTGTGCTCAAGGTGCACCTCGGTGTCGACCGCGACTTCCGGCCCGCGCGCAAGGCACACCCGGCGTTCCTGGTGACGGGCCTCGCGCAGCTGGTCGCCCTGTGTCGGGCGCAGGGGTACGCGGTCGCGGACGACGAGCCGCTCGCGGGCTACGGACGCGCCTACGTGTCGGACCCGTTCGGGAACCGGATCGAGCTGCTCGAGCCTGACATGTGATCGCGTGGGCACCCTACCCGGTGATCGCGTGGGCACCCTACCCACGCTCTACACGCTCCGATCGAGGCGTTTGACGCGCTCCGGGTCCGGCGGACAATCTACGCCTTTCCGGAAGGAGGCCAGGATGGCGCGGAGCGTGCGGGCGATCGCTTGGCTCGCCCTCGGCCTCGCTCTGGCCTGCGGACGGAGCAGCTCGGCGCCCAAGCCGGCTCAACCGGTTCCCCCGACCATCGGCGGGCGCATCGACCCGGCGCCCTACAAGAGCGAGATCCAGGCGACCGAGGCGCTGCTCTACACCAGTGCGCCGCTCTCGGACGACGGCTGGAAGGACCTCTCCCGCTCGCTCCTGGAGCTGCACAACGCGATCGTGTTCAACGACAACTCCGAGCTGGCGCGCAAGACCAGCCGCGAGCTGTTCTTCCTGTCTGCCCGAGTCGATGCCGAGCCGGCCAAGAACCACAACGCCGACGAGCTCGTGGTGATGCGCACGCTCTGGGAGAAGATCCGAAGCGATCAGTTCGCCTCTGCGGCCTGGTTCCGCACCGCCACGCCGTAGACGCCCCTGCGCCGCTGCGCGAGAATCCGCCCGCCGCAGGACGCAGGACGGATCCATGACCCAGGCGCTCGTCGAAGAAGAGCAGCTGAATCCCGCAGATCTGCGCACCATCTGGCGCATCCTCACTCCCGACGAGCGCGTCGAGGCGTTCCACCTGCTCGCGCGCGACGACGCGGAGGAGTTCTTCCTCGGGCTTTCGGCCGCCGATCTCGCCAGCCTGATGCGCGCGCTGCCGCGCAACGAGCGCCGCTCGTGGATGCGACTGCTGGCGCCCGACGACGCCGCCGACCTGGTCCAGGAAGTCCCCGACGACGAGCGCGAGGGCCTGCTCTCGCTGCTGGACGACCCCACCCGCAAGGAAGTCACGGCGCTCCTGGCCTACAAGCAGGACGCGGCCGGCGGCCTGATGAACCCGCGCTACGCGCGGCTGCGCCCGGACATGACCGTCGACGAGGCCATCGGCTACCTGCGGCGGCAGGCGCGCACCAACCTCGAGACACTCTCGTATCTCTACGTGATCGACGATCAGCAGCGGCTGCTCGGCGTGGTCTCGTTCCGCGAGCTGTTCGCGTCGCCGCCGGAGCGCACCGTGCGCGAGGTGATGCGCACCGACCTGGTCACGGTGCGCGACGACCAGGATCAGGAAGAGGTCAGCAAGGTGCTGACCGAGAACGACCTGGTGGCGATCCCCGTGCTCGACGCCGACGGCCACATGAAGGGCATCGTGACCTTCGACGACATCGTGCGCGTCGTCGAGCAGGAGGCCACCGAGGACATCCAGAAGCTGGCCGGCTTGGAGGCCCTGGACGAGCCCTACCTGGACATCGCCTTCTCGCGCATGTTCCGCCGGCGCGCGGGCTGGCTGTCGGCGCTGTTCCTGGGCGAGATGCTCACCGCCTCGGCAATGGCGTACTTCGAAGACGAGATCGCCAAGGCCGTGGTGCTCGCGCTGTTCGTGCCGCTGATCATCTCCAGCGGCGGCAACTCGGGCTCGCAGGCCTCGACGCTGGTGGTGCGCGCGATGTCGCTCGGCGAGGTGCGGCTGGCCGACTGGTGGCGGGTGGTGCGGCGCGAGCTCGCGTCCGGGCTGGCGCTGGGCTCGGTGCTCGGCGTGATCGGCTTCCTGCGCATCGTCATCTGGCAGGCGGTCTCGCCGCTCTACGGCGAGCACTACCTGCTGGTGGCGGTGACGGTGTTCATGAGCCTGATCGGCGTGGTCACCTTCGGCACGATGGCGGGATCGCTGCTTCCGTTCGTGCTGCGCCGCCTGGGCTTCGACCCGGCCAGCGCCTCCGCTCCGTTCGTGGCCACGCTGGTCGACGTGACCGGGCTCGTCATCTACTTCACGGTCGCGAGCGTGATCCTGGCGGGAGCGCTGCTGTAGGCCCGATGATCGCGCGGGCACCCTACCTGCGCTCTAGAGCGGCTCTGCGGCCGGGATGATCTCCTTGCCGAAAGTCTCGAGCGGCGTGATCTCGTGCGCGTTCGGGAGGTTGAAGATCGCCTGGTCGATGCCGATCGAGGCGAGCTCGCGGCAGGTCTTCACCAGGTCCGCAGCGGTCTGGCGCCCGAGCGCGGCGGTGCCCAGCGTGGTCTTCTCGATCGAGCGGAAGTCGCGCTTCTCGGCGTCGCAGTGGCGGCGCAGCACGTCGAGCTTGCGGCCCAGCCCGTCGGCGCCGAGGAACGCGAACAGGTTGCAGGCGTCGGCGTAGCGCGCGACCAGGCGCAGCGTCTTCTTCTCGCCGCCTCCGCCGATCAGGATCTTCGGCCGCGGCCGCGACACCGGCGCGGGCACGCACAGCGTCTCCGCAAGCTGGTAGTGGCGGCCCGCGAATGGCGCGACCTTGCCGGACCACATCTGCAGCGCGATCCGCAGCGTCTCCTCGAGCCGCTCGAAGCGTTCGGCGAGCGGCGGGAACGGGATCCCGAGGCCGCGGTGCTCCCGCTCGAACCAGGCGGCGCCGATGCCCAGGTAGGCGCGCCCCGCCGACAGCACGTCGAGCGTGGTCACCGTCTTCAGCAGCACTCCGGGGTGCCGGTAGGTCACACCGGTGACCATGGTCCCGAGCTTCACCCGGCGCGTGACTCCGGCCAGGTACGAGAGCGCGGCGTAGCCTTCGAGCATCTCCTGCTCGGCGGGCCCGACCATCGGGATCTGGAACAGGTGGTCCATCACCCAGACGCTGGCGAAGCCCGCTGCCTCTGCCGCCTGCGCGATCTCGCGCAGCCGGCTCGCAATGCCCTCCGCCCCTCCGGGCCAGGTGAAGATCGGGATCTGCAGACCGATGCGCATGGATTGCTCCTCTCAGGCCGCCAGCGCGCGGCGCACCCAGCGGCGGTAGATCTCGAGCGGCTGTGCTCCGCTGATCGCGACGTCGTTGCCCACCAGCCGCACCGCCGGCACGCCCCCGACACCGAGCTCCACCGCCTCGTTGTGCTCGGCCGCGATCGCGCGCATCAGCTCCGGATCGCGCACGCGCTCGAGCTCGGCAGCGTCGAGCCCGCACTCCGCCCACAGCGCCCACAGCGTGCGGGCGTTCGAGATGTCGCGGCTCTCGGCGAAGTAGGCGTGCAAGAGCGCCCGGTGGACGCGCTGGAACTCCGCGGCGCCGAGCGCGGCCGCAGCCTTCGCGACCAGGTGCGCCGGCACGCTGTGCGAGGGAGGCCCCTCGTCGCTGGCCCAGGGGCGGAACTCGGCCTGCGGCTCCTCTTCGGCAGCGCGCTTCCAGCCTTCGGTGTAGCGGCGGAACTTCTCGAGGTCGCGCCCGGGCTCGGGCTCGGGGCGCAAGAGGTAGCTCTTCCAGCGCAGCTCGAGCTCACCGGCGAACTCCTGCTCGAGCCGGTGCAGCCGCGTCGCCGCGACGTTGCACCACGGGCAGAGATAGTCCGACCAGACCTCGAGCACGACCCTGCTCAACTCACTTCCCCGCGATGATCTCGCGCTCGCGCGCCCAGAACAGCGGCGAGCTCGCCAGGTCGATGAACTTGCGCTCGTCTTCCAGCAGCACGCGGCCGGCCTCGACGCCCGCGGGCGTTGCCAGCGCGGCAGCGACGTCTTCTTCGCTCGCCCACCAGAGCTCCGCCACGCCGTCGTAGCCGGGCGGGCCGCCGCGCGACGCCCGCAGCGCGTCGGCCGCGTCGCCGAGCAGTGTATGGGTCTGCACGTAGCGGCGGATGCGCAGTGCGTCGGCGTGCTTGCGCACCAGCGGCCCGTGCGTCTCGAACCAGTACTTCTGGAACTCCTCGCGCGACAGCCGGGGTAGCCGGCGCAGGCAGAAGCTGAGCTTGATCATGGCCGCGAGCGTATCACGGGCGGTGCGCGAGCTTCCGAGCGATCACGACCTGGGTCCCGAACGACTCGCGCAGCACGCCCGAGGGACAGTGCCGCGCGAGCTCGGCGCGGAGCTCGCGCTCGAACTCCGGGGCGCGCTCGCCGAACAGCCGCCGGGTCGAGCTCGAATGGGAATAGATGCAGCCGAGCATCGAGTCGAAGTCGCGCTCCAGAGTCGAAGCGAAGGCGCGCTCGAGCGGCGGCGCGAACGCGCCCGAGCGGCGCAGCGCCGGCTCGTTCTCGAGCTCGGCGTTCGCGGCCGGGTGCCGCCCGCGCGGACCGAGGTAGCGTTCCGCGATCTCGCGCGCCCAGGCCATCCAGCTCTCCTCCCGCGTGCGCGCGCCGGTGGCGAAGAGCGCGACGCCGCCCCCGGGCTCGACGAGCTCCGCGAGCCGGCGCAGCACCAGGTCGCGGTCCATCCAGTGGAAGGAACGCCCCAGCGTGGCGGCGCGGAAGCTGCCGAGCTCGCTCGACAGCTCCTCGGCGCGCGCGCGCACGAAGCGCAGGTTGCCGCGGCCCGCGGCGCGGACGGCGAGCTCCGCCTCTGCCAGCATCTCCGTGTCCACGTCGACGGCGACCACCTCGCGCGCGCGCGCCGCGAAGCGGATCGCCAGCGTGCCGGGGCCGCAGCCCACGTCGATCACGCGCGAGCTCGCGCCCACTCCGAGCTCCGCGCAGGCGAACTCGATCGCGGCCTCGGCGTACGGCGCGCGGAAGCGGTAGTAGGGAGCAGCTCCGTGGAACGGGGAGGGCGAGGCCGCGGCCACCTCGCGATTCTAGCTATTCCTTGGGCAGGAGCGGCTCGAAGCGCTGCTTGTCGAGGGCCTTGGCCCAGGCGTCGCGCGGGTCGACGCGCTTGCTCTCCGCGAGCGCGAAGAGCGCGTCGTCCATCTCGATCATGCCGTCCAACTTGCCCTGCTGGATGTACGAGCCCAGCATGCCGATGTTCGCCTCGCGGATGATGTTCGGCAGCGCCTTGGTCTTGAGCAGGATCTCGTTGGCGGCGATGCGGCCCTTGCCGTCGGCCGTCGGCAGCAGGAGCTGCGCCACCACGGCCGCGAGCGACTCTGCCAGCGAGATCCGCACCTGCGCCTGCTCGTCGGACGGGAAGGTGTCGATGATGCGGTCGATGGTCTTCGGCGCGTTGTTGGTGTGGAGCGTGCCGAAGACCAGCATTCCCATCTCCGCGGCCGTGAGCGCGAGCGAGATGGTCTCGTAGTCGCGCATCTCACCGACCAGCACCACGTCGGCGTCCTGGCGGATCGCCGCGCGCAGTCCGGGCCCGAAGCCCTTGGTGTGGGCCCCGACCTGGCGGTGCGAGATCACGCTCTTCTTGTTCTCGTGCACGAACTCGACCGGATCCTCGAGCGTGAGGATGTGCTTGGCATAGCTGCGGTTGATCTTGTCGACGATGCCGGCGAGCGTGGTGGACTTGCCCGAGCCGGTCGGGCCGGTCACCACCACCAGGCCCTTGCGCAGGTCGACCAGGCCCTCGATCGCGCGGGGCAGCTTCAGCTCCTCCAGCGGGACGATCTTCTCCGGGATCATGCGGAACACCGCGCCGGAGCCCTGCTCCTGCACGAAGAAGTTCACGCGGAAGCGCGCGACGCCCTCGATCCCGTAGGCGAAGTCGAGGTCGTGGGTCTCGTCGTAGCTCCGCCAGTTTGCCTCGCTCACGATCTCGCGCTGGAGCTTGCGCAGGCCGTCGTTGGTGAGCTTCGCCTCGCCCTCGATCGCGGCCAGCGACCCGTTTACGCGGATGCGCGGCTCGAGCCCGGCGACCAGGTGCAGGTCCGAGCCCTTGTGCTGCTTCAGGTAGCGGAGCAGGTCGTCGATCTGCGCCATGGTCCCGCCGTCACCTCCCCGGCGGGATCAGCTTCGGATCCTCGGCGTGGAGCAGCGCGTCGTCGCGCTTCACGGTCCCCGCCTTCACCAGCTGGGCGAGCGAGCTGTCGAGCAGGTTCATGCCCGCCGCCGCACCGGTCTGCATGGTCGAGCGGATCTGGACGGTCTTCTGCTCGCGGATCAGGTTTGCGACCGGGCGGTTTACCACCAGCACCTCGACCGCCGGCACCATCCCGCGCGCGTCCGCGCGCGGGAGCAGCCGCTGCGAGATCACCGCACGCAGCGACTCGGACAGCATGGCGCGCACCTGGTCCTGCTGCTGGGGCGGGAACGAGCCGATGATCCGGTTGACGGTGCGCACGGCGTTGTCGGTGTGCAGCGTCGCGAGCACCAGGTGACCCGTCTCGGCCGCGGTCATCGCCAGCGAGATCGTCTCGCGATCGCGCAGCTCACCGATCACGATCACGTCGGGGTCTTCGCGCAGAGCCGCACGCAGCGCGCGCGCGAACGAGGCGGTGTGCCGCCTGACGTTGCGCTGGTTCACCACGCACTGCTTCGAGGGGTGCAGGTACTCGATCGGGTCCTCGATCGTGAGGAGGTGCTCGGTGCGCTCCTCGTTGATCAGGTTCACCAGCGCCGCCATCGTCGACGACTTGCCGCAGGCCGACGGGCCCGTGACCAGCACCATGCCCTGGTGGAAGTTGGTGAACTTCGCGAGCGCGTTGGGCAGGTTCAGGTCCGACAGCGTCGGCGGCTGGAGCGAGATGCGGCGGAAGGTCGCGTCGAGCCCGCGCAGCTGCCGGTAGACGTTCACGCGAAAGCGGGCGAGGCCCTTCACCGTATGGCAGAAGTCGATCTCGCCCTGCTCGTCGAGCAGAGCGCGCTCCTCCGCCGAGAGCGAGCCGAGGATCAGCTTCTCGGCGACCGCGGGAGCCAGCTTCGAGTTCGGCACCTCGGTGAGCGCGGCGCGGATGCGCAGGCGCACGTTCGCGTCGCTGTGCAGGTGCACGTCGCTCGCGCCCTGGCTGGCAGCGTCGACGAGCAGCGCGTCGAGACCTTTGTCGAAGCCGATCCGCGGGGCCGCCTGCGGCGATACGCCGACCACCGGCACCGCGCGCGGCTTGCTCGCTTTCGGCGCGGCGGGCTGAGCCTCGCGTGCCAGCGCGGCCGCCGCCCGGGCGTCGCCGTCGGCGCCGAGCTCCGGCAGTGGCTGCGCCACGGGCGGAGTCACCTTCTTCTCGCGGGCGCGCGCGATCACGCCGCGCTGCAGCCCCAGAGCCTTCTCGAGCTGTGCCTCGTTCAAGAAGCCCATGGCGACCAGCACTTCGCCCAGGCTGCGCCCGCCGCCGATGCGCGCCTGCTCGCGCGTGGCCTGCGCGAGCTGCTCCATGGTGATGAGCTTCGCGGCGACGGCGACGCGTCCGAACAAGGCGTCGGCGGGGGTGGGATTCGCGGGCGTGGTCATGCGCCAAGGCGGTATCGGCTGCGCCGCGGACGGCGTTGAGCGCCCGCCGCGACGCGACTTCCGCGCCGCACGGGCACTGCCTCGCCGCGCTGCCTAACCTTTTCGGGATGAAGCAGGTCGTCGTCGTCGGTGCGGGCTTCGCGGGCTTCAATGCGGCGCGCGGCTTCGCCGCCGAGCAGTCGCTACAAGTGACGGTGATCGACCGCCGGAACTACCACCTGTTCCAGCCGCTCTTGTACCAGGTGGCGACGGCGGGGCTCAGCCCGGCCGACATCGCCACGCCGATCCGCAGCCTGCTGTCGCGCCAGGCAAACGCGCGCGTGCTGCGCGGCGAGGTCCACGACGTCGACCTCGGCGCGCGACTGGTGCGGACCGACGCAGGCGACTTCCACTACGACCGGCTCGTGCTCGCCTGCGGCTCCCGCCACTCCTACTTCGGGCACGAGGACTGGGAGCCGTTCGCGCCGGGACTGAAGACGATCGAGCAGGCGACCGAGATCCGGCGGCGCGTGCTGAACGCGTTCGAGGAGGCCGAGAAGGAGACCGATCCGCGCCGCCAGCGCGCGCTGCTCACCTTCGCGATCGTGGGCGGCGGGCCGACGGGCGTGGAGCTCGCGGGGGCGATCGGCGAGATGAGCCGGTTCACCCTCGCCCGCGACTTCCGCCACATCGACCCCAAGCTCGCGCGCATCGTGCTGATCGAGGCGGCGCCGCGCATCCTGCCCGCGCTCGCGCCGGATCTCGCCAGCCGCGCAGTGCGCGACCTCGAGTCACTGGGCGTGCAGGTGTGGACGCACAGCGCGGTCACCAAGGTCGACGCGGGCGGAGTGGAGATCGGCGGCGAGCGCATCGAGGCGCGCACCGTGCTGTGGGCGGCCGGCGTGCGCGCCGAGGAGCTCAGTGCGCACCTCGGCGTGCAGCTCGTGAAAGGCGGCCGGGTGCCGGTCGGCGGGGACCTCTCGCTGCCGGGCCACTCCGAGGTGTTCGTCACCGGCGACCAGGCGGCCGCGCGGGACGAGCGGGGCGAGGAGCTGCCGGCGCTGGCGCCGGTGGCGCTGCAGCAGGGGCGCTTCGTCGCGCGCCAGATCCTGCGCGATCTGCGCGGCGAGCCGCGCGAGACGTTCCACTACGTCGACCGCGGCGTGCTGGCGACGATCGGGCGCAGCCGTGCGGTCGGCCAGATCCGCAACGTGCACGTGCGCGGGCTGCTGGCCTGGCTGGTCTGGCTGTTCGTGCACATCTATTACCTGGTCGGCTTCCGGAACCGCGTGCTGGTCGTGATCCAGTGGGCCTGGTCGTACTTCCGCTTCCGGCGCGGCGCGCGGCTGATCGTGGACAAGGAGTGGCGCTTCTACGCGGCGGAGCCGAGCGCGGCGGCGAGGCGCTCGCCGAACGACTTGGACGGGTCGGCCCCGAGGGTCATGACCGCGAGCGAGTCGCAGAAGCCGGACTGACCGAGCTCGCGCACCAGTGCCGCGAGCGCCGCCCAGCCGGCCTCTTCGCCGCCCGCCTCGAGCTGGCGCAAGACCCGCTCGGGGACGGGAAGGCGCAGGCGCTGGCTCAGCGCCTCGGCGGCGGCGCTCGAGAGCAGCGGGATCAGCATCGGCACGATCTCCACCCCGGGTGCGCGGGTGCGCACCGCCCGGGCGAGCGGCGCGAGGTCGTCCACGCCGAAGATCGGCTGGGTCTGGACGAACGCAGCGCCGGCCTCGAGCTTCGGCCACAGCCGCGCCAGCACCCGCTCGCGCGGGCCGTAGGGCGTCGCGGTGACGCCGACCCGCGCTCCGGGAATGGCGGCGCGCACGTCGCGCACGAGCTGCGCGAGGGCAGGCGGCCGCTGGGGCTCGGCCGGGCCGGCCTCGCCGCGCACCACCAGCGCGGCCCGCAGTCCGCTCGCAGCGGCCCGCGCGATCTCGCCCTCGAGCTCCGCGCCGGTGCGGCCGCGGCTCACCAGGTGCCACACCGCCGCGATGCCGCGCTGCGCGAGCTCCGCAGCCGCTGCCACGCTAGGCTGGCGCTCGTGCCGCTGGATCACGTGCACCGCCGAGGCGCGTGCTCCGAGCAGCTGCGCGCGGCGCAGCAGGAGCTCCGTCCGCGGCTCGCGCGGGGGCGTGATCTCGAGCGCGACACGCAGCGGTGTCATGTGGCTTCGGCCAGGTCGGCGAGCAGCGCGGCCCGGAAGGCCTGCAGCGTCGCGCTGCGCCAGGCGCCGGCGGGCTCCTCCAGCCAGACCGCGTCGCGCAGCTCCGGCCGGCCGGACCGCGCCAGGTGCAGCCGCTTCGCGCGCAGCAACGGCTCGGCCAGCTCGCGCGGCAGGACCGCGGCGCCCGCTCCCGCGAGCACCAGCTCGAGCGCGAGATCGGTGCTGGCGGCGAACACGCGCACGTCCGGCTCGAGCCGCTGCCGGGGGAAGTGGTGGCGCAGCCAGCGCCGCACCAGCGGGCTCGACTGGTAGTAGTCGACGAACGGGACGCCGTGCAGCAACTCGGCCGAGACGACCCCGCGCGCGAGCGGCCGCCGCGTCACCAGCACCAGCTCCTGCCGGAACAGGAGCGTCGAGCGCAGCCGCGGCTCCGCCTCGTCGCTCGGCACCAGCGCGAGCGCGAAGTCGAGCCGGTTGGCCCCGAGCTGGCCGCGCAGCTCCGCGTGCGCCCCGTACAGGAGCTTCACCCGCACGCGGGGGTGCGCGGCGGTGAAGCGCGCGAGGAAGCCGGCGAGGCGCGCGCGCGAGGCCCCCACGAACAGGCCCAGCCGGACCAGCCCGCGCACCTCGTGTCCCGGGTTCGCCACCCACTCGAGCGCGCTCGCGAGCTCCGCATCCACCCGCGCGAACCGGCGCGCCAGCGTGCTGCCCTCGGCGGTCAGCACCAGCCGCCGGCCGACGCGGTCGAACAGCCGCACGCCGAGCGAGCTCTCCAGGCCGGCGACGCTCTGGCTGACGGCGGAACGGGTGAGCGAGAGCGCGCCCGCCGCGGCGGACACGCCGCCCCGCTCGGCCACGGCGAGGAAGCTGCGCAGCTTGTTCAGGTCCACGTTGTTCAGATTCACTGGACGAAACCGTCTGAAGATTTAACAGGACTACTCTACCAGACGCGCGCTAGCATGCCCTCCGATGGCACTGCTCGAGCTCTCGGGTGCGCGGCTGTGGGTCCGGCTGGGCTGTGGCGCCGACGAGCGCGCACGGCCCCAGGCGGTCGACCTCGACCTCGCGGTGCGCTTCGCCGAGCTGCCCGCGGCGTGCGAGAGCGACAAGCTCGAGGACACGGTCTGCTACGCCGAGCTGGTGGAGCGGGCGCGAGAGCGGGTGCGCGGCCGCGAGTTCCAGCTGCTGGAGCGCCTGGCGCACGAGCTGTTCGCGCAGCTGCGCCCGCTGGTGCCGCCCGGCGCGGAGCTCTGTTTGCGCGTCACCAAGCTGCGCCCGCCGATCGAGGAGCTCTCCGGCGGGGTATCGTTCGCGCTCGGCGATTTCGAGGTCGGCGCCCGCTAGAATCGCGCGATGTCGCGCTTTGACTTCGACCTGTTCGTGATCGGTGCGGGATCCGGGGGCGTGCGCGCCAGCCGCATGTCCGCCAGCTACGGCGCGCGCGTCGCGGTCGCCGAGGAGCGGTATCTCGGCGGCACCTGCGTGAACGTGGGCTGCATCCCCAAGAAGCTCCTGGTCTACGCCTCGCACTACTCCGACGACTTCGCGGACGCCGCGGCGTACGGCTGGACCGTTCCGCCGGCGAGCTTCGACTGGGCGGCGCTCGTCGCGAACAAGGACCGCGAGATCGCGCGGCTGAACGGCGTCTATGCGCGGCTGCTGGACGAGGCGGGCGTGCGCCGGATCGAGGAGCGCGCGCGCATCGTCGACCCGCACACGATCGAGGCCGGCGGCAGGAGGTACACCGCCGAGCGGCTGCTGATCGCGACCGGCGGCTGGCCGCGCATGCCGGACGTCCCCGGCGTCGAGCACGCGATCAGCTCGAACGAGGCCTTCCACCTGAAGGAGCTGCCGCGGCGCGTGCTGGTGCTGGGCGGCGGCTACATCGCGGTGGAGTTCGCCGGGATCTTCTCCGGGCTGGGCGCCGAGACGCGGCTGGTGCACCGCGGCGAGCTGTTCCTGCGCGGCTTCGACGACGACGTCCGCCGCGGGCTCGCGCTCGAGATGGAGAAGCGCGGGGTCGCGCTCGGCTTCGGCCGGAAGCTGGTGCGGATCGACCGACACGGATCGGTGTTGCGCAGCACGCTCGACGACGGCAGCAGCGTCGAGAGCGACGGCGTGCTCTGCGCGATCGGGCGCGATCCCCACGTCGCGGGGCTCGGGCTCGATGCGCTCGGCGTCGCCCTGCGCGCGGACGGCGCGGTCCTGGTCGACGAGTACTCGCGCAGCTCGCTGCCGAACGTGTACGCGATCGGCGACGTCACCAACCGCCTCAACCTGACGCCGGTGGCGATCCAGGAGGCGATGGCCTTTGCCCGGACCGTGTTCGGCAACCAGCCCACGCCGGTCGACCACCGCGACGTGCCCCGGGCGGTCTTCAGCCAGCCCTCGATCGCCGTCGTGGGGTTCACCCAGGCCGAAGCGGAGTCCCACTTCGGCACGATCGACGTCTACCGCACGCGCTTCCGCGCGCTGCGCCACACCCTCACCGGCCGCGATGAGCAGACCATCATGAAGCTGGTGGTGGACCGCTCCAGCCAGCGCGTGGTGGGCGCGCACATGCTCGGACCGGACGCCGCCGAGATCATCCAGGGCATCGCGATCGCGGTGAAGCTCGGCGCGACCAAGGCGCAGTTCGACGCCACCGTCGGCATCCATCCCACGTCGGCGGAGGAGTTCGTGACGATGCGGACACCGGTGGCGCCGCCTCCCGCGCTCGGCTAGGCTGCGGCGCCATGCGCAGAGGGTCCCGCATCGCGGTACACTCGTTCCAGCGCGCCGCGCTGGTCGCCCTGTTCGCGCTCGCTTCGTTCACCGTGCTGCCGTTCGTGCACGTGCTCTCGGGCGGCTGCGCCGCCAGCGCCCCCTCGTGCAGCTCGGACCTTCCCGCGCCGAGTCACTCGCCCGATTGCGGCGTCTGTGGCTCGCTCGCGCACACGGGCGCACGCGCGCTCGACGCGCCGACCGCGGTCGCCGCGATCGCGCTGTCCCTGAGCCGCCCTTCCGCGCCGGCGCTCCTGACGCGGCGCGCGCCCGTGCGCGCGCTCGACGTCGCGCTGGCACGCGGCCCGCCCGCCCTTCCTTCGCACGCCTAGGACAGTCGTCTCTGTCGACTCTCGTTCGGAGGATGCGATGGGATCCGACCGCTCGTTGTCTCGCGCGGCCGCAGCGCTGTTCGCGCTCGCCGCGCTCTCGCAAGCAGGTCTCGCACGAGGCGAGACCCCGCAGTCACAGATCGAAGCGCTGAAGGCCGAGCTCGCGGCGACCAAGGGCGAGCTCTCGCGCACGCAGTCCGCGCTCGACGCGCTGGAGAAGAAGGTCGACGCGCTCACCGCGGCGGCCCCCGCGGCCGCCGAGCCCGAGCCGGCGCAGCAGACCGCGCGGATCGTGCCGGTGAACGCCGACAACCCCGGGATCAGCTTCGTGATCGATGGCCAGGCGGCGTCGAACACGCAGGGCGTGGACGGCGCCGGCTTCCTGCTCGCCACCGGCGAGCTGTTCATCTCGGCGCCGATCGACCCGTTCCTGCGCGGCTACGCCAGCATCAACGGCACCACCGAGGGCAAGTTCGACATCGAGGAGGCAGCGCTGGTGACGACCGCGCTGCCGGGGAACCTCACGGTGAAAGGCGGCCGCTTCTTCGCCGATTTCGGGCGCTTCTCGCACTGGCACGACGAGGCACTGCCGTTCGTGAACCGGCCCGACTCGCTCGACCGCTTCATCGGCGGCGAGGCCGAGGCCGAGGGCGTGGAGACCTCGTGGCTCGCGCCCATCGACCAGTTCCTGCAGCTCACCGTCGGCGTCTACAACTCCATGGGCGCGGCGCGCTTCGAGAATCCCGCCGCGTTCGGCACCACCAGCGGCCAGCGCTCCTTCAGCGAGCTGACCTACCTGGTCCATCCGAGCACCTACTTCGACCTCACCGATACGGCGAACCTCGAGCTCGGGGCGAGCTACGTCTCGGTGCCGACCGACGCCAAGCGCGCGCTCTACGGGCTCGACGTCACCTTCCGCCACCAGCCGGGCACGAGCGAGTTCTACCAGGGCACGGTGGTGGGCGTGGAGTGGCTGTGGAACAGCGAGCGCTTCGACGGCCTCGCGGTCGGCACCGATCCGGTGACCGGCGAGATCTTCGCGGGCACGGGCCGCTTCCGCCGCGACGCCGGCTACGCCTACTTCGAGAGCTTCTTCGGCCGCCGCTTCTCGGCGGGTGCACGCTTCGACTACGCCGAGAACCCGTTCGGCGCGAAGGACTTGACGCGCACCTACAGCGCGTTCATCACCTGGCAGCCGTCGGAGTTCCAGCGGCTGCGCTTCCAGTGGGACGACGTCGGGATCGCCGGTCCGGACGACCAGCGCTTCACCCTGCAGTGGACCGCCTTCATCGGGAGTCACAGCCATGGCTTCGCCGCTCGCTAGCCTGATCGTTGCAGTCACTCTCGTGCTGGCCAGCCCGGCAGGCGCCGCGCTGCGCGTGGTCGCCTCGCTGCCCGACGTGGCAGACATGGCGCGGCAGATCGGCGGCGACCGCGTCGACGTCACCACCATCGCGGAGGGCGGACAGGACCCCCACAAGGTGCCGGTGAAGCCGAGCTTCGTGACCAAGCTGAACCGCGCCGACGCGCTGGTGGTGCAGGGGCTCGGGCTCGAGCACGCCTACCTGCCGGCGCTGCTCGAGGTGGCGCGCAACTCGAACATCCTGCCCGGCGCGCCCGGATACATCGACAGCTCGCTCTATATCAAGGCGATGGAGGTGCCCGAGAGCATGAACCGCGCGCAGGGCGAGCTGCACGCGCTGGGGAACCCGCACTTCAACCTGGATCCGAGCCAGGGAAAGCTGATGGCGCGCGCGATCGCCGAGGGGCTGGAGCGCGTCGATCCCGCGGGCAAGGAGGCCTACCAGGCCGGGCTCGAGCGCTTCGAGAAGCTGCTCGACGCGAAGATCGCGGAGTGGGACACGCTCGCGGCGCCGTTGCGCGGGGTGAAGGCCGTGTCGTACCACCCCGACATCGCGTATTTCGCGCGCCACTATGGGATGGAGCTGGTGGGCACGATCGAGACCAAGCCGGGCGTGCCGGCGACGCCGGGCCACATCGAGGAGCTGATCCAGCTGATGAAGCAGCAGAAGGTGAAGCTGGTGATCCGCGAGGTCGCCTACGAGCTGCCGCTCGCGCAGGAGGTCGCCGAGCGCGCGGGCGCACACGTCGTCACCATCTCGAGCCTCACCGGCGGGCTGCCGGGCACGGGGTCGAGCTACGTGGACTTCATCGACGCGAACCTGAAGGCGCTGGTGGCCGCGGCGAAGTCGGCGGGAGACCAGAGCTCGTGAGCGAGCTCATCCGCGTCGAACGCGCGGAGCTCGGCTATCCGGGCCGCCTGGTGCTGCGCGACGTCACGCTCGCGATCCGCGAAGCGGAGTTCGTCGCGGTGCTGGGCGCCAACGGCTCGGGCAAGACGACGCTCCTGCGCAGCCTGCTCGGCTTCGTGCCGCCGCTCGGCGGGCGGATCGAGCGGACGCCGGGGCTGCGCGTCGGCTACGTGCCGCAGCGCGAGACGCTGGACGATCTGTATCCGGTGACCGCCCGCGACGTCGCGCGCATGGGCACGTTCGGCGACCTGCCGTTCTGGCGCCGCGTGGGCCCGGCCGAGCGCGCCCGGGCGCGCGAGGCGCTGGCGGCGTGCGACGCGACGGAGTTCTCGCGCACGCGCTATGCGGAGCTGTCCGGGGGGCAGCGCCAGCGCGTGCTGATCGCGCGGGCGCTCGCGACCGGTCCGCAGCTGCTCCTGCTCGACGAGCCCACCGCCGGCGTCGACCGCGCGGCGGAGAAGGCGATCCTGGGCGTGCTGGCGCGGCTGCGCCGCGAGCGCGCGCTCTCGATCTGGATGGTCACCCACCACGCGGAGGCGGTGCGCGGCGCGGTGGACCGCGTGGTGTCGGTCGACGCGGGCACAGCCGTCGAGGAGCCCGCCTGATGGAGATGTTCTCCCCCGACTTCCTGTTCCGGAACGCCGTGGTCGGCGGCTGGATCGTCTGCGTGCTCTGCTCGGTGCTGGGCGTCTACGTGGCGCTGCGGCGGATGGTGCTGCTGGGGGTCGCGCTGCCGCAGGCCGGCGCCGCGGGCATCGCGCTGGTGTTCTTCCTGACGCACCACGTGCACGGCGAGAACGGCGGCGGCGCCCACTGGCTCGCGCTCGCGGGCTCGCTCGGGGTCACCTTCGCCGCGCTCGCGCTGCTCGTGGTCGGCAGCCGCGGCTCGCGCACGCCGGTCGAGTGGAAGATCGGCGCGGCGCTCGCGGTCGCGTCGGCGGCGACGCTCCTGATCGTCGCGCTGAACCCGACCGGCGACCTCGAGATGACGAGCCTCCTGCGCGGGGAGCTGCTCGCGATCTCCGACCGCGACCTCGCGTTCCTGGCGGCTTCCGCGTTCGGCGTCGCGGTGCTGTTCACGCTGTTCCGGCGCGAGCTCCTGCTGGTCTCGTTCGACGCCGAGTTCGCGCGCACGATCGGCAAGGACCCCGCGCGCTGGGATGCGCTGCTCTACTTCCTGCTCGGCGTCGGCATCTCGGTCGGCGTGATGACCGCGGGCCCGATGGTCGTGTTCGGCTTCCTGGTGCTGCCCGCGCTGGCGGCGCTGCGGCTCACCACGCACCTGTTCGCGACCTTCCTGGTCGCGGCGGCGATCGGCACCGCGTGCTCGCTGGGCGGCTTCCAGATCGCCTATCGCGCGGACCTTCCCGCGGGCCCGGTGTACGTGCTGCTCGCGGCAGCGGTGTGGCTCGCGGCCAGCGCGAGCGCGCGTCTGCGGCGGCGGATGGCGCTCGCGTCGAGCCTGCTGCTGTTCGCGTTCGTTCCGTTTCTCGCCGGCTGCGGCTGGCTGCGCAGCCCCGACGAGCGCGCGTCCGAGCCGGCGCCGCGCGGGGGCCTGCCCCAGCTCGCGAGCCCGATCGCGGTGCTGCCGTTCAAGAACGAGACCGGCGCGAGCCTGCGGCTGGCGAGCGCGAACCCGCTCGACGAGCTCGCGCACGCGATCGGACGCGAGGGCAAGGATCCGACGCTGACGGTGCTCGACCTGCTCGAGGTGCGCGCGGCGCAGGAGCTCGCGCGCCGCGGCTATGCGGTGGTGCCGACCGAGAGCGTGCGCGCCGCCGTGAAGCAGGCGCCGACCGACGCGCAGGCGGCGCTCGCACAGGCGCAGGCCGGGGGAATCGCGGGGCCGCTCATGGTCGGCACGCTCTCGCAGTTCACCCGCAACGCCGACGACCTCTTGCACGTGCGGCTCGAGCTCGCGCTCGTCGACCCCGGCACTGGCCAGACGGTGTGGCAGGGCAGCGCGCGCCGGCCGGTTCCGGTGCCGGCGGCGTTCACGCTGGCCGAGATCGCCGACGACGCGGCGCCCGCGATCTTCGCCGAGGCGTTCGCCGCGCACTAGACTCGCGCGCGATGGATCCCGAGCGCCCGGACGCGGAGCTGCTGCTGCGTGCGTACGCGCGCGGCATCTTCCCGATGGCCGACCCGCGCACGGGCCGGATCGCCTACTACAGCCCGGACCCGCGCGCGGTCTTTCCGCTCGACGGCTTGCACGTGCCGCGCAGCCTCGCGCGCGTGGTGCGCAGCGGCACGTTCGAGCTGCGCAGCGACGCCGCCTTCGCCGAGGTGATCGCGCGCTGCGCCGAGCCGCGCCCCGGCAGGCGCGAGACCTGGCTCTCGGACCGGCTGATCGGCGCGTACCTCGACCTGCACCGCCGCGGCTTCGCGCACAGCGTCGAGGCGTGGCGCGACGGCCGGCTCGTCGGCGGGCTGTACGGCGTGCACATCGGCGCCGCGTTCTTCGGCGAGAGCATGTTCAGCAGGCCCGAGCTCGGCGGCACCGACGCCTCGAAGGTGTGTCTCGTCGCGCTGGTGGAGTGGCTGCGCGCGGGCAGCTTCCGCCTGCTCGACACGCAGTTCTCGACCCCGCACCTCGAGCGCTTCGGCTGCGTGGAGATCGCTCGCGACGACTACCTGGAGCTGCTCGAGAACGCCCTGGTGGGGCGAGGCCGTTGGCCGAAGGGAAGCCGCTAGACGCGCTCTGGCTCGAACGCGATGCGCATTTCCTTGACGCCGTTGATGAAGTTCGAGCGCAGGCGGCGGGGCGGGGCGGCGAGGCGCGGGTTCTTCAGGCGCTTCAGCATCTCCTGGAAGATCACCGTCAGCTCGAGCCTCGCGAGGTTCGCGCCGAGGCAGTAGTGCTCGCCGATGCCGAAGGCGAGGTGCTCGTTGTCCTGGCGCGTGATGTCGAAGCGGTCGGGGTCGCTGAACACGTCCTCGTCGCGGTTCGCCGACGGGTACCACATCACCACCTTGTCGCCCTCGCGGATCTTGCGGCCGCGCAGCTCGGTGTCCTGCATCGCCGTGCGGCGGAAGTGGTGGACGGCGGGGTCGAAGCGCACGAACTCCTCGACCGCGCTCGGCACGAGCGAGAGGTCGTTCGCCAGCATGCGCAGCTGGTCGGGATGTTCGAGCAGCGCCTTCATGCCGTTGGTGGTGACGGTGCGCGTGGTCTCGTTGCCGGCGACCAGCAGCAGCAGGAAGAACGAGCAGAACTCGATCTCGCTGAGCTTTTCGCCGTCGACCTCCACGTTCATCAGCGTGGTGGTGAGGTTGTCGGCCGGATGGCTGCGGTAGTGCTCGGCGATCTTCATCGCGTAGGCGAACATCTGCGCCGAGGCCGCACGCGCATCCTCCTCGGTGTTCTGGAACTCCGGGTCGTCGAAGCCGATCAGCTTGTTCGACAGCTCGAAGATGAGCTTGCGGTCCTCCTGCGGCACGCCCACCAGCTCGCAGATGACCTGCAGCGGCAGCTCGGCGGCGAGCTCCTCGACGAACTCGCACTCGCCGCGGTGCGCGACCTGGTCGACGATCCGCTTCGAGAGCTGGCGCAGGTACGGCTCCTGCTTCGCGGTCATCTGCGGGGTGAAGCCGCGCTGCACGATGCGGCGGAACTTCACGTGCTGCGGCGGATCCATGTTGAGCATGATCATGCGCATGCCCATCAGCGCCGCTTCGTCGCGGTCGGGGATGTTGGTGCCGCCGCGATACGACGAGAACAGCAGCGGATTGCGCGAGACCTGCTTCAGGTCCTCGTACTTCGTCACGCACCAGAAGCCGCGGCCGCCGCGCTCAGCATGCCAGTGCACCGGATCCTCGCGGCGCAGCGCCTTGAACCAGTGGTGCGGCGTGCCGGAGACGAAGTTGTCGGGGTTGTCGAGGTCGATGTCCGCGAGCGCCATCGGGGGTCCTCCAGCGGCCGCGATTAGAACACGTTCTAGTCGACCCCGCAAGCGCTCGACGGCCCTTTTGAAACGTGTTCCAATCGCGCCGATGACGACCCCCCATGCGATCGTCGAGCGCGACGGACACGTGCTCGTCGTGACCATGAACCGGCCCGAAGCGAAGAACGCGCTTTCGCCCGACATGCTCTGGCGCATGTACGAGGCGTGGCGGCTGCTCGACCGCGACACCGAGCTGCGTTGCGCGATCCTCACCGGCGCCGGCGGCACCTTCTGCGCGGGCGCGGACCTGAAGACGATGGGCCGCGAAAAGCCCGACGAGGAGATGCAGAAGCGCATGAAGGAGGTGCCCGACCTGCACTGGCAGGCGCTCTTGCGGCACAACCGGCCGATGAAGCCGATCATCGCGGCCGTCGAGGGCTACGCGGTCGCCGGCGGCACCGAGATCCTGCAGGGCACCGACATCCGCGTGGCGGGCGACAGCGCGGTGTTCGGAGTGACCGAGGCGAAGCGCGGCCTGTTCCCGCTGGGCGGCTCGACCATCCGGCTGCGCCGGCAGATCCCCTACACGCTCGCGGCCGAGATCCTGCTCACGGCCCGCCACGTCAGCGCGCAGGAGGCGAGGGACTTCGGCCTGATCGGGCGCGTGGTGCCGGCGGGCACGGCGCTCGTGGAGGCGCGCGCGATCGCGGCGCAGATCTGCGAGAACGGGCCGCTGTCGGTGCAGGCGATCCTGCGCTCGCTGCGCGAGTACGACGAAAGCCTGCCCGAGGCGGTGGCGCTCGAGAAGGAGCTCGCGCTCGGCTGGCCGGTGTTCGCGAGCGAGGACGCGAAGGAGGGGCCGCGCGCCTTCGCCGAGAAACGCAAGCCGGTGTACAGGGGGCGCTGATGGCTGGGCTCGACTTCGCGATCTTCGACGCCGACAACCACTACTACGAGGCCGAGGAGGCGTTCACCCGCCACATCGACCCGCGCATGAAGCGGCGCGCGATCGAGTGGGCGATGGTCGACGGGCGCAAGACGCTGCTCGTCGCGGGCAAGGTGAACCGCTTCATCCCCAACCCGACCTTCGACCCGGTCGCCAAGCCCGGCTGTCTCGAGCAGTACTACCGCGGCCACAACCCGAAGAACCTGTCGATGCGCGAGCTGTTCGGGCAGCTCGAGCCGATCCACCGCGCCTACCGCGAGCGCGACGAGCGGCTGCGCGTGATGGATGCGCAGGGGATCGAGCGCAGCTTCCTCTTCCCGACGCTGGGCGTGGGCATGGAAGAGGCGCTCCGCGGCGATCCGGAAGCGCTGTGCGCCGCCTTCCACGCCTTCAACGCCTGGCTCGCCGAGGACTGGGGCTTCGCCTGGCGCGAGCGGCTGTACGGCGCGCCGATGATCTCGCTGGTCGACCCCGCGAAGGCGGTCGCCGAGCTGGAGTGGGTGCTCGCGCGCGACGCGCGCCTCGTCTGCCTGCGCGCCGCGCCGGTGCCGGCGCCCGACCGTAGCCGTTCGCTCGGCGATCCGCTCTACGACCCGTTCTGGGCCCGCGCGCAAGAGGCGGGAGTGCTGGTCGCCTTCCACGGCGGCGACCACGGCTACAACAAGTACGCCGACGACTGGGGTGAGGGCGGCGACTTCCGCGCGTTCGCGGGCACGCCGCTGCGCGGGCTGGTCTCCGCCGACCGCGCGCCGTTCGACACCTTCGCGGCGCTGATCTGCCACGGCGTGTTCGACCGCTTCCCGGGCCTGCGCATGGCCAGCGTCGAGATGGGCTCCGACTGGGTGCGCGAGCTCTTGCGCAAGCTCCAGAAGAGCTTCGGCCAGGCCGCCGGCGCGTATCGCGAAGACCCGGTGGAGGCGTTCAAGCGACACGTCTGGGTGTCGCCCTTCCACGAGGAAGACCTGCGCGGCATGGCGGACCTGATCGGGGTCGAGCGCATGCTGATGGGCTCGGACTTCCCGCACGCCGAGGGCATCGCGGTGCCCTCCGACTACGTGAACGAGCTCAAGGGATTCTCGCCGCGCGAGGTCCGCCTGGTGATGCGCGAGAACGCGCTCCAGCTCGCGGAGCGGAGGCCCGTTCGCTGAGCTGCGCTAGCGCCCGCCCCCGGCCGGCTGCTCGGCGAGCGCGTCGCCGATGCGCTCCAGGTGCCGCGCGGCGGTGCCCAGCATGAGCTCGATTCGCCGCGTCCAGATGTAGGAGCGGTGCAGCGGGTAGTCGAGGTCCATGCCGATGCCGCCGTGCAGGTGCTGCGCGGCGTAGGTCGCGAAGTTCCCGCCGTCGGCCGCCCAGACCTTCGCGACCGAGACCGCGAGCGCCGCGGGACGATTCTCCGCCAGCAGGAACGCCGCCTGCTGCGCGGTGAGCCGCATCGCCTCGACGTTCACGAACGCGTCGCCCGCGCGCTGGTGCACGGCCTGAAAGCTGCCGATCGGGCGGTCGAACTGCTTGCGCTCGCTGGTGTAGCGCGCGGTCATGCGCAGCGCGCGCTCCGCCACTCCGACCTGCATCGCGCACAGGCCGGCGACGGCGCGCTCGCCGATCCAGCGCGCGATCTCCCGCCCGCGCGCGAGCGTGCCGAGCACGTCCTGCGACTTCGCACGGACGCGCCGCAGCGTGAGCGTCGCCACCACCTCGCGGTTGGTCGCGCGCTGTAGCTCCATGCGCACGCCGCTCGCGTGCGGGTCGATCCAGAACCAGCCGATCCGCCCCTGGCCGGTGGCCGCGGGCACGAGGATGCGCTCGGCCAGGTGGGCGGCGGGCACGCAGATCTTGGTGCCGCTCAGCCGCCAGCCCGCGCCGTCGCGTTCGGCGCGCGTGGACGGCCGCTCCAGGTCCTCGCCATCGGGCTCCTCGAGCGCCGCGGTGAGGAAGGTCTCGCCCGCGATCACCCCGGGCAGCCACTCGCCCTTCTGCGCGGGCGAGCCGAACTGCGCCAGCGGAAGCGCGCCGAGCGCGAGCACGGCGAAGTAGGGCACCGGCGCGACCGCGCGGCCGATCTCCTCGAGCAAGAGACACTGCTCGAAGAAGCCGAGGCCGCTGCCCCCGAACTCCTCCGGCAGGCATGCGCCGATCAGGTTCGCGTCGGCGAGCGCGCGCCACAGCTCGCGGTCCACGCCCTCGGCGCTCGCCTCGATCTCCTTGGCGCGCTCGTGCGTGGCCTTGTCACCGAGGATCTTGCGCGCGAGCTCGGCCAGCCCCTTCTGGTCGTCGGACAGTGCGAAGTTCATCGCGCGCTCATCCCTTGTAGTGGGGCATCTGCAGCCCGGCCATCGCGATGATGTCGCGCTGCACCTCGTTGGTGCCGCCGCCGAAGGTCAGGATCAGCGCCGAGCGGTACATCCGCTCGAGCCGGCCCGCGAGCACGGCGCCGGGCGAGCGGCGGTGGATCGTGCCGGCCGCGCCCACGATCTCCATCAAGAGCCGGTAGGCCTCGACGAAGAACTCGCTGGCGTAGACCTTGACCGTCGACGCGTCGGCCGGGTGGAGCCGCGAGTGCGTGAGCGTCCAGGCCTGCTTCCACAGCATCAGCCGCAGCGCCTCCGCGCCAGCGTGGCACTTCGCCAGGTTGCGGCGGACGAACGGCTGGTCGATCACCCGCCGCCCGTCCGCGAGCTTGGTCTCCTGCGCGAAGCGGCGCACGTCGTCGGACAGCCGCTCGAACGGGCCGATCGGGAAGAGCGACACGCGCTCGTGGTTCAGCTGGTTGGTGATGAGCCCCCAGCCGTTGTTCTCGCCGCCGACCAGGTAGCGGTGCGGCACGCGCACGCCGTCGTAGTAGGTGGCGTTGGTGCGCACGTCGGCCATGGTCCAGATCGGCGTCAGTCGGAACCCGGGCGCCGTGGTCGGAACGATGAAGATCGAGATGCCGCGGTGCTTCTTCGCCTCGGGATCCGTGCGCGCCGCCAGCCAGATGTAGTCGGAGAAGTCCGCGAGGCTGGTGAAGGTCTTCTGGCCCTGGATCACCCACTCGTCGCCGTCGCGCGTGGCCGCGGTGGTGAGCCCGGCCAGGTCGGTCCCTGCGCCCGGCTCGGAGTAGCCGATCGCGAAGTGCAGCTCGCCGGCGAGGATGCGCGGCAGGAACTCGGCCTTCTGCTGCGGCGTGCCGAACGCCATCAGCGTCGGGCCGACCGTGTTCAGGGTGAGGAACGGCAGCGGGAAGCCCGCGCGCTGGACCTCGTCGGCGAACAGGAACTGCTCGAGCGGTGTGCGGCTCTGCCCGCCGTACTCCTTGGGCCAGCCGATCCCGAGCCAGCCGTCGCGCCCCATCCTCTTGAGCGCGCGGCGGTACTGGGGCCCGCCGCCTTCGCCCCCCGAGGAGAGCTCCGCCAACAGCTCGGGCGTCATCAGCTTCTCGAAGTAGGTGCGGAGCTCGTCGCGGAGCGCCCGCAGCTCGGGCGTCAGGTCGATGTACATCGGCGGCTCTCCTGAGAGGGGAGAGCGCAATTAGAACGCGTTCTACGGAACGCGGTCAACTGGCGGCGGCAGCGCTCTTTCGCCGGGCCTCGCGCGCACGCCGCGCCATGGCTGCGAGGATCACGCCCTCGCGGATGCCCCAATCGCAGACCATCAGGCCGGGCAGGCGCAGCATCTGCAGCACCGTCGACAGGATGATCGCGCCGGTAGGCAGGAGATCGGCGCGGCGGGCGTCGATGCCGACCAGGTCGAGCCGCTCCTCGTGCGTGGAGCGGCGCAGCTTCTGGGAGAGCTTCTCGAGCTCGCCGGCCGAGATCAAGAGCCCGCGGATCGCCCCGTCCTCCTCTTCGAGCAGGAGCCGGCCGAGCGCCCGCGCAGTGCCGCCGGCGACGATGCAGCGCTGCGGGTGGAGCGCCAGGATGCGCGACACCAACGGCTCGAGCGCGACCTCGACGCGCGTGCGCAGGTTGCGCGCCTCGGCGCCGGTCATCGGATCCGACGGGGCGAGCTCGCCGTGCAGGCGAGTCACTCCCAGCCGCAGGGTCTCCTCGAAGCGCAGGTGCGAGGCGTTGCCGACCGCCAGCTCGAGGCTTCCGCCGCCCAGGTCGAGCCCGAGCGCCGGCTCGTCCCCCAGCCCCACGCGGCGCCGGAACGCGGCGAAGATCAGCCGCGCCTCTTCCTGTCCGGGCAGGATGCGCACGTCGGTGTCGAGCGCGCGGCCGAGCTGCTCCGCGAGCTTGCGGCCGTTCTTGGCGTCGCGCAGCGCGGCGGTTGCGATCGCCAGGACCTGCTCGGCGCCGGCGCGCTCGGCGGCGCGGCCCAGCCGGCGCGCCACGTCGACGGCGCGCTCGCAGGTCTCGTGCGGGATGAAGCCGTCCGGGCCGATCGCCGCGCCGAGCCGCAGCATCTCGCGTTCGCGCGCCACGCGCTCGAGGTGTCCGTCCGGCGTCGCGTCGGCGACCAGCATGTGGAACGAGGTGCTGCCGAGGTCCGCGACGCCGATGCGCATGCGGTCGCCCTCGACTCCCGTGCCGAAGGCGTGGCGCGGCGGCGGCAGGTAGGACACGCGCAGCGGCTCGCCGAGCGTGCCCTGGAACACCCAGGTCGATCCCTTCGGAACGCCCCCGCTGCCCTCGAGCTCGAGCGCACCGGGCGCGAGCTTGTCGACCATCCCCGGGATCAAGTCGCCGTGCGAGCACAGCACCACCGGGCGATTGCCGAGCGACGCGACCAGCGACATCGCGTCGTTCATGCTCGAGCCTTCACCCAGGCGCGGCTCGATCTCGACCACGAGCCCGAAGCGCGCGGCGAGCGGCTCGACCGTCTGTCGGCAGCGCAGCGCCGGGCTCGAGATCACGCGCGCGACCGGCACGCCCTCGAGCCGCTCGACCAGGCCCAGCGCCTCGTTGTGACCGACGCTGGAAAGGGGACGGAGCACGTCCTCGTGCCACCACGAGACCCGGCTCTCCGCCTTGGCGTGTCGGATCAGGTAGACCTTCACGTCCCGCCCCGCGCAGAACTTAACCGTTCTTCGCGAAAGCGCTCAGGTCGAAGGGCTCTGATTGCGCTCTCGCGCCAGCCGCTGGAAGCGCTCGTGCGAGCTCGGCGCCTCCGGAGCTGTCTTCGCCCATGTTCCCTCGGGAGCGAGCGACCAGGCGAGTGAGTTCTCTGCGACGTTCTCGACAAGGATCTCCTCGAGCCGCGCCTGCAGCGCCGGGTCGTCGATCTGCACCAGCGTCTCGACGCGCCGCTCGAGATTGCGGTTCATCAAATCGGCAGAGCCCAGGAAGTAGCGCGCGCCCCGGCCCGGCTTGCCGAAGCGGAACACGCGCGAGTGCTCGAGGAAGCGGCCGAGGATGGAGCGCACGCGGATGCGCTCGGACAGGCCGGGGACGCCCGGGCGCAGACAGCAGATGCCGCGCACCACCAGGTCGATCTGCGTTCCGGCGGCCGACGCCCCGTAGAGCGCGTCGATTACGATCTCGTCGGAGAGATTGTTGACCTTGATCGCGATCTGACCCTCGCCCGACTCGGCCTCGCGGCGGATCTCTTCGAGCAGTCGCGGGCGCATCGTCGCGGGCGCGACCAGGAGCTTCCGGTAGCCCTGCGGCCGCCCGCATCCGGTCAGGTAGTTGAACACCTCCGTCAGGTCCTGGCCCAGCTCGGGGCGGGCCGACAAGAGACCGACGTCCTCGTAGGTGTCCGCGGTCGTCGGGTTGTAGTTCCCGGTGCCGATGTGGCAGTAGCGTCGGATGCGCGAGCCCTCGCGCCGCACCACCAGTGCGATCTTGGCGTGCGTCTTCAAGCCGACGATGCCGTAGACGACGTGCACGCCCGCCTGCTCGAGCCGCCGGGCCCACTCGATGTTCGAACCCTCGTCGAAGCGCGCCTTCAGCTCGATCAGCGCGACGACCTCTTTGCCGGCCTGCGCGGCGCGGGTCAGAGCGCGCACGATCGGGTTGTCGCGGCCCGAGGTGCGGTAGAGCGTGTGCTTGATCGCCAGCACGTCGGGATCGTTCGCCGCCTGGGTGAGGAACGCCTCGACCGACGCGCGGAACGAGTCGTACGGGTGGTGCAGCAGCACGTCGGCTTCGGAGATCACGCGGAACAGGTCGGCCTTGCCGTTCTCGGCGACCAGCCGGCTCGGCGTCTGCGGCTGCCACGGCTCGTCCTTCAGGTCGGGCCGCGCGAGACCGTGCAGCGCCCACAGCCCGCCCAGGTCGAGCAGACCGTCCATCACGTACACGTCGTCGGGGGTCAGCTCGAGCTCCGACACGAGCACGTCGCGGACCTTGCCCGACATGGTCTTGTCGATCTCGAGCCGGATCGCGTCGTTCAGCCGCAGCCGGCGGTGCAGGCCCGATTGGATCGCGGCGAGCAGATCGCGCGCCGCGTCCTCGTCGACGGCGAGCTCCGCGTCGAGCGTGAGCCGGAACGGGTGGTGCGAGACGATCTCCATGCCGGGGAAGAGCGACTCGATGTGCGCCGCGATCAGCTGCTCGACCGGCAGGAAGCGCTCGCCGTCGGGCAGCGAGAAGAAGCGCGGCAAGAGCCGCGGCACCTTCACTCGCGCGAAACGGTTCTCGCCGGTCGCTGCATCGCGCACCACCACCGCGAGGTTCAGCGACAGGTTCGAGATGTACGGGAAGGGGTGCGCGCGGTCGACCGACTGCGGCGTCAGCACCGGCAGGATCTCGTCTTCGAAGATGCGGGCGAGCCGCGAGCGATCGATCTCGTCCAGCTGACTCCAGTCCACCAGGCGGATGCGCTGCTCCGCCAGCTTCGGCACGAGCTCCTTCTGCAGCAGGCTCTCCTGCGCGCGCAGCTGCTCGAGCACATGGACGCGGATCTCGGCCAGCTGCTCGCGCGGGGTGCGCCCGTCCACGGCGGGCTGGGTCACGCCTGCATCGACCTGCGCGTTCAGCCCCGCCACTCGGACCTGGAAGAACTCGTCCAGGTTGGTGCTGACGATCGCGAGATACTTCACGCGCTCGAGCAGCGGCTGGCGGGGATCTTCGGCGAGCGCGAGCACGCGCCGGTTGAAATCCAGCCACGAGAGCTCGCGGTTGAAGAAACGCGCGGGCGTCGTGGAGATCGAGCCCGCCGCGGCGGGAACGAGGGCATCGAGGGAAGAGCTCAAGAGCTCCCCCGGCGTCACTTCGATGGAGGAGGACATAGGTCCTTAGACGGGTTCGACCGGTCGGCACTCATCATACCGCATTCGCTTTTCGGCTTCCCGCGAAAGTCCCGGAGCCCGCGCACTTGCAGCAGAATTTACCGCTCTGCTTCCGGCAAGGCCGCCAGCCGGTAGCCCACACCGTGAAGACTTTCGAGCACCCAGGCGGCGCTGCCCAGCTTCCGTCGAATCCCCTTGACGTGGGTGTCCACCACGCGCGGTGTGCGGGTCGCGCCCTCCGACCAGATCTCGGCGAGGATCTCCTCGCGCGTGAACACGTGGGTCGGCCGCCCCAGCAGGAGCGCCAGCAGCGCGAACTCGATCTCGGTCAGTGCGACCGCCTGACCGTCCGCCAAGACCGACCGCCGGCCCGGGTCGAGCGTGATCGGCCCGTGCGAGAGCGCCGGAGTGGGCGAGGCGCGCTCTCCGTCGACGCGCCGCAACAGCGCGCGCACCCGCAGCGCCAGCTCGCGCGGGAAGAACGGGCGCATCACCACGTCGTCGGCGCCGGCCTCGAGCGCGAGGATGCGGTCGAGGTCGGAGGTGCTGCGGGTCACCACCAGGATGGGCACGTCCTTGGCGTCCGGGTTCTCGCGGATCGCGCGGCAGACCGCGAAGCCGGATTGGTCACGGAGGAACATGTCGAGCACGACCGCCCCGGGCGCGCCGTTGCCGGGCGTCCCGCTGCGCAGCTCGTGCGCAGCTTCCTCGGCAGTCGCAGCCTCGGAGATGGCGAAACCCGCCGAGCCGAGACAGCTCGCGAGCTCGGCCCGCCCGGCCGGATCGGAATCTACGACGAGGACGCGCGCCACACCGCGTGGTTTAGCAGGCGAAGGGAGCGCCATGAGCAAGGAATGATGGTGACTCTGTGAAGTCTCTCGCACGCGACCACGGAGAAATGCCATCGCACCGTCACCGAGCACTGTGATGGGAGACCCCGACGGCGTTATGCTGCGGCCAATGCGCCGCATCCTCATTGCCGCGGGCGCGCTGATCACGGCCGGTGCCATCGCTTTCGCGTTGGCGAGACCGGAGCCGAAGGGACACCCCACGGCTCCGCCATCCGTCGCGTCCACCGCGGGGCGAACGGAGGAACCCAAGCCCGCCGTCTCGACAGCGGCTGCGCGGCCAGCTGCCCCGACGGCCGCACCGCCCGCAGCGTCGGCAGCGGCTGCTGTGCCGAGCGAAAGTGGATCCACCCCGAGCAACGACCTGCTCGCGCTCGAGGACCAGGCGCTGCGCCGGATCGACATCGCGCCCGTGCTCGAGAGTTCCGGCGTCGACCTGGGAGCGCTCACCGAGCAGGCGGATGGCGAGGACGTGCTCCGCCACGCGGCCGCCGACGAGCTCCTGACGCGCGCCTTCATGCGCGACTTGTTCTCGCTCACCGTCTACCCGACCGGGTATCCCGAGGCCCACGCGCTCAGCGAAGCGCGCGACGTGGCGCAGGGGATCATTGCAACCCTCTCACCTGTCGCCCGCGCGAACGCGCTGCAGCGCGCGCTGGCCGGATCGAGCGACGTGCCCGAGCCGTTCTTCTACCCGGCAGGCAGCGGGCACGACTTCGACGGGCATCTCCGCAGCGAGCTTCCCCCGCGAAACTGACGCGCGATCGTCACCTGACCACGACGCCGCTGCATTTGCTGACGCGCTAGGGTCTCGCGATGCGGAGAGTGTGGGCAGGAGCGGGCATCGCCGCGGCGCTCGCGCTCGCTGCTCTGTTTGCGCTGCGGGGCCAGGACCCAGCGATGCCAGCGGTTGCCGCTCCCGCGCCCGCCGCGACTTCTCGCGGGCCGCTCGTTCCCGTGATTGCCGCTGTTCCCGCGCCACCGTCGACGTCGAGCTCGGCCGCGGCTCCCGTCCCTCCGGTGGCGCGCGAGAGCGCGCGGCCGAGTGAGGACCCGTCGCCCGAGGAGAACGAGCTGCGCGCGCTCGAGGACGAGGCGCTGCGCCAGATCGACGTGGTGCCGATCCTGCGCGCCGCCGGAATCGACGTCCAAGCGCTCCAGGCGCGCCCCGACGGGAACGACCTCATGCGACACGTCGCGGCCGACGAGCTGCTGACGCGCTCGATGATGCGGGACCGGTTCGCCAACACCATCTATCCGCACGGCTATCCGCGGGACCAGATCATGGACGATGCCCGCGGAATGTCGAACCGCATGGTCGCCGCACTCTCGCGCGAGGCGCGCATCGCGCTGCTCCAGACTGCGCTGGCCGACGGGTCCAGCGCGGAGCCCGAGCCGACGTTCTACGGACCCGACAGCGGCAGGGTCTTCGCGGAAGGCGACGCAGGCGACAGCGCGCCACAGTGAGCTCGGATCCCCTCGGATCCTTCACGCCGAGTTCGCAAAGCGCTCACACTTGATACACCACTGCGCCACTGGCAGCGCTTAGCCTCCCCTCGATGGAAGGCCACGAATCAGCGCTGATTTTCGCGCTGGGGCACATGACCATCGAAGGCAAGGCGACCATGAGCCTGCTGTTCGTGTTGTCGCTGCTGTCCTGGGCGGTGATCTTCAGCAAGACGCTGTCGATCTGGCGCCAGCGGCGCGCCGGAAAGCGCTTCGACGAGGCCTACGCGGAGCTCGATGATTCGCTCGGGCTGGACGTGGAGCAGAAGCCCTACGCTGCCGCGCCCGCGCTGACCGTATACGAGGCGGCGCGCGAAGAGGTCGAGCGCCAGCGCACACACCGCGGCCGGCTCATGGAACGCGATCTGCCGTCGCTGCGCGCGGTGCTGGAGAAGAGCGTCAACCTGGAATCGGTCGCGCTCGAGTCGGGCACGATCGTGCTGGCGATGGCGATCTCGGGCGGCCCGTTCATCGGCCTCACCGGGACGGTGTTCGGCGTGATGGAGACCTTCTCGGGCGTGGCGCAGGCCGGCCAGGCGAACCTCGCCGCGATGGCCCCCGGCGTCGCCGGCGCGCTGGTGAATACGATCGTCGGCCTGATCGTCGCAATCCCCGCCCTGTTCGCATACAACCTGCTCACCAAATCGATCCAGGGCGTGCAGGTCTCGCTCGCGGGCTTCGCGGGCGACCTCGAGGCGCGCATCGTCGCCGAGCACTACGGCCAGGGCGCGCAGCTCGAGACCCCGAAGCTCGCCGCGAGTCATTAGGACTGGAGTGACTCGATGAAAACGATGCAGCGCGGCTCCGTCGTCGCGGACATCAACATCACCCCGCTGCTCGACCTGGCCTGGGTGCTGCTGGTGATCTTCATCCTCACCACCACCACGATCGTGCAGGGTATCGACTTGAAGCTCCCCGACGCCTCGAAGGAGCAGAAGCAGGAGATCCCGACCGAGGTGGTGACGGTCTCGATCGATCCCAGCGGCACGATCTTCGTGAACGAAGAGCCGATGCAGATCGACCAGATGATGAACAAGCTGCGGCTGTACAAGCTCGCGAACCCCGACCTGCCCGTGATCCTGCGCGCGGACAAGCGGCTGTACTACGAGCAGGTGGTGAAGGTGCTCGACGGCATCAAGCGCGTGCCCGTCGAGAACCTCGCGGTTGCGACGGAGGTGGAGTGATGACGAGCCCTGCGGCGCGAAAGAACGCGGCACCGGTACGGCGCAAAAAGCGGACGAAATCGAACCTGCCGACGGTGATCGGCCTCGTCGTCGGCATCCACCTGCTGATGGGCGGCGGGCTCTACGCGCTCACCCAGACCGAAGCCGGCCAGGAGTTCATCCGCATCCACAAGATCAAGTTCCTCGAGCCCGAGCAGGAGAAGCAGGAAGAGGCCAAGGTGGAGCCGCCGCCTCCTCCGCCGCCTCCGATCGAGCAGAAGATCGAGGCGCCGACCGTCGCCAGCGCCCCTGCGCCGACCACGAGCTCGCCCGGCGTCGCCGTCGGCGGCGGCGGCACGAACTGGAACGGCGGGAAGTTCATCGGCAGCGGCCTCGAGGACGGCCCGATGGGCGCGTTCCACGCCGGCGTGCTCGGCCGCATGCGCTCCTGCTTCGGCGACTGGCCCGGCCCCGCCGAGCCCGCCGAGGTCGCGCTCGACGTGAGCCACGACGGCCAGGTCGTGTCGTACAAGATCGTGCGCGGGACGGGCGTGAGCGCCGAGGACGAGCACCTGCTGGACGCCGTGCGCTGCGTCCAGAAGAAGGGCGTGTCAGCGCCTCCCGAGGGTGTGGGCCGCGTCGTGACTCTGCGGCTGCGCCCGGGGGGAATGATCAGTGGGCGAGGCTAGCCGCAGGCTCCGCGAGCTCCTCGCAGTCACTCTGGCGGGACTCACGGGTGGGCTGGTCCCGTCCGCTGCACTCGCCAATCCGAGCGGTGGTGTGGTGGTCGGCGGCGGCGCGACCATCGCCGGCCAGGGCACGAACACCGTCACGATCAACCAGACCACGAACTCGGCGGTGCTCTCCTGGCAGAAGTTCAACATCGCCCAGGGCGAGAGCACGAACTTCGTCCAGCCCGGCGCGCAGTCGATCGCGCTGAACCGCATCCTCGACGGCCAGGCGTCGAGCATCCTCGGCAACTTGAACGCGAACGGGCACGTCTATCTCATCAATCCGAACGGCATCCTGTTCGGGCAGTCCGCAGTGGTGAACGTCGGCGGGCTCGCGGCCGCGACCAACGCGCAGGTCACCGGGCTGATCGACGCGCAGACCAGTGCGCTCGCCAGTGCACAGGGCGCGGCGGGCGCATCGATCACGAATCAAGGTCAGATCAACGTCGCGCCCGGCGGCGACGTGTATCTCGTCGGCGCGAAGGTCGAGAACTCTGCGACCGGCGCGATCCACGTCGAAGGCGGCGTGGTCAAGGTCGCTTCGGGCGCCACGCTCGTGCTCGCGGGCGAGGACGGCATCGCGGTCGAGTACCAAGTGCCCACCACGCCCGACAACACCGCGGTGAACCTCGGCACGATCATCGCGGACAAGGGCATCGTCGACATCCGCGCCTCGATCGTGCGCCAGGACGGCACCGTGCAGGCGAGCCGCGCCGTCGAGCACGAGGGCCAGATCATCCTCACCGGCGACACCGAGGTCCACGTCGACGGCGACACCGCGGCCGACAACGGCGACGTGCAGGTGCAGTCGGGCGGCGACGTGGTGATCGGCGCCGGCGGCAACCTGCGCAGCCAGTCGGGCGACGTGAACGTGCAGTCGGGCCACGACGTGCTGTTCACCTCCACCGACCAGAACAACGACAGCGTGATCGAGACCGGCAGCGGCAACATCCAGGTGGTCGCCCAGCACGACGTGAACCTGCAGCCCGACGCGAACGCCGCCGGCAACACCGCGATCCGCACGCGGGGAGTCGACGTCGCCCAGGCCGACGGCAGCGTGATCCACGAGAAAGGCGACGGCGGCAACGTGGTCGTGGTCGCCGAGACCGGGAACGTGAACGCGGGCTCGGGCGATCGGTGGATCGACACCGTCCCGCCGCTGGACCCGGTGTTCTTCCAGCTCTTCGGCGTCGACTACCCGAGCAAGTTCGATCCGATCCCGGTCGACCCGCGCGGCATCCTGGGCATCGGCTCCGAGGCCGGGGGCAACGTGACCGTGATCGCCGGGGGCAACGTCTCGACGCGGTCCGGTGATCCCTCGGTCGTCCGCACGGAGGGAACCGCGACGGGCGCTCCGCCCTCCAGTCTCAACCCCCTGCCGCCGACGACCTACGACGGCAGTCACATCGGCGTCTTCGGCCAAGCCTACCAGACCGTGGAGTTCCCCTCCGGCCTCTTCAGCGTCGACAGCGTGCGCGTTCCCATCGCCGACGCGCCGAAGGCCAAGCTCACCGTGATCTCGGGCGGTGACATCGCCGGCGACTACATGATCCGCAACGGCACGGCGACGCTGCGGGCGGGCTACAGCCTCGATCAGAGCGCGCTCGGCCAGATCGAGGCAGACCCCAGCGCGCTGCAGGCGATCGAGGCCAGCGCCGACCCCGCGACGCGCGCGCAGATCCACCTCTCCGACGGGGCGACGGCGGACCCTACCGTCGGCTGGCTCGGCAGCCTGCGCAGCCCGCTCACGGTCGACCTCGCATTCGCCTCGGTCGATGGCCGCGGGGCGAACGGAATCGCGCTCCGCGCCGCGGAGAACCCCTCGCTGGTCTATCCGCAGTCGAGCAAGAGCGCGGTCGGGACCGCGAAGATCCCGCTCTACGACGAGACAGACTCACTGACCCTGGACGCTGAGCGCGGTGACATCGTGTTGCTCGGAAACGAGGACGTCATCCCGGAGGCGGGCAATGCGCTTGCTGCCTCGAGCCCGAATCCGTACGTCCACGAGCTGCCGCCGAACGTCACGCTGACCACTCACGACTTCACGCGTGGCGACGAGTCTCGCGGTGGTGACCTCGTGCTGCTGAACGACTTCACCATGCTTCCATCGCAGCAGGGCGGACTGAACGTCGACGTCGCGGGTCAGGTCCGGACCGCGACCGTCGCCGCCGCTGGCAACGCGACGGTGCCGATCGACCTCGAGTCGTCCGGAGCCTCGGCCGACCAGACCTTCACGCTGCTCGCGGGGCTGAAGCTCCGGGATCCCACCACCGGAGCCGAGTACATCCTGGACTCCACCGTGACCATGCAGCAGAAGTTTCCGCAGCAGCCGGCACTCGGGGCGGTGAAGTTCACGCTGACTCCCCAGGCCCTGGCGAGTGGAGTCACGATTCCTGCGGGAACGAAGGTCATCACCCGGAGCGGGAAGATCTTCACCACGCAGACGGACCTGGTCGTCCCGCCCGCTGCGCAGCGCCCGCGCCAGACGCAGGTCGTATTCACGCTCGATCATCCGGCCAAGACGGTGATCGGGCTGAGCAGCAACCAGGTGCATCTGGTCGGCCCCGACGGAGTCGTCTACAGCCTCGACAAGGACGTGCAGATCAACCCCGGGCAGTCCCGCATCCAAGTCGGCGTCACGGCGCAAATCGGCGGCGGGCCCGACCTCGTCCCTGGCCAGCTCCACTTGCAGACGCCGATCGACGGCATTCAGGCGACGAACTCCACGGTGAGCAGCCGCCCCGCGACGACGACCATCCTGGCGCAATCCGTGTTGCCGGGGACGGAGGGGAGCATCCTCGCGCACGAGATCGTCGGGCTGGCCACACCCGTCCCCGGGGTGGTCTCGGCCACCAATTCGGGGGCCATCCTGGGCCGCGATGAGGCGCAGTTCGGACAGCCCCAGACCGCCGGCACTCCGGTGACGATCACCGCGACGAACGTGGTGGGGCCGGCCGGGGTGCCCGCCAACGGCACGCAGCTCCAGATCGAGAGCGGGCAGTCGCTCCCGCCGGGGGTGTCGATCGGCGACCTCGAGGTCGCCGCGGGCGCGCCAGAGAGTGCCACGCACGATTCTCTGCTGCCGGCGGTGTTCCGCGATCTCAAGGTCGTCCACGACGACGCCGGCAACGTGATCTCGACCGAGGTGGATGCTCCGAGGGGCCAGCTCAACGTGCTCGATCCCGCGTCGATCTGGACGACCTCGCTGAGCTCCCCAAATTCGGGTCTCCGTCTCGCGCCGACCGGCCAGATCATCCAGTCGAAGGCAAGCCCCGACATCGACGGACGCAGTGGAACCCTGCCGAGCGGCGGGGTGTTCAACTACGCGAACTACTACGCGCAGTGCAAATCGGGCGCCGTCTGTCAGATGGAAGACCCACAGACTGGCAGCTCGACGCTGCTGCGTGGCTCGGGACCGACTCACCAGAACAATTCCGCTCCCGCTCTCATCCTCGCCAAGGGCGGGTTCGACCGCGTGGGATTCGACCTGGCCGAGGCCGCGACGGCCTGGAGCGGCGCGGATTCGGTGGATCTGACACTCAAGACCCAGCAGACTTCCCCCACCGATCTGACCCAGCTGGTGGTGCCCTACGGCAACGCGACGTTCGGTGCGACCACCGAGACCTTGGTGGACGACCAGCTCGGGGTCCCGATCAAGGTCTTGCTCCCCGCCGACCCGGCTTCCGGTCTCAACGTCAGCGGCCCGGGTCAGGCACGCGTGCTCGTCGGCGTGGCGCCGCACGTCGACCCGATCCAGGGCTTCGAAGGCCCGCTCGCCCCGCTGGTTCCGGCGCCAGTCGATCCCGAGAACCACGGCATCGCGCTCGCGAGCTGGCAGGGCAGCACGGACTCGTTCACCGGGCTCGACGAGCGGGGCAAGGTCTCGGGCACCGGCGACGGGCTCCTGTTCAAGGACGAGGCACCCTGGGTGCCGATCGACAAGACGGGCAAGACCGGAAACCTCGAGCTCAACGACGTGGGCGGGGAGAGCTCGCTGGGCCTGCTCACGTCCGGCAATGGCACGAACCCGGCGCTCCCTCGCGGCGGGGCGACCCTCGAGGTCATCACCGCGGGTGACATTCTCGTCCACCGCTTCGGAGCGGTCGGCACCGTCCAGGGCGGCGATCTCACCGTGCAGAGCGTGACCGGCAAGATCGTCGCCGACCTGCCCCCGGACACGTACAAGCGCGAACGCGGCTTCTTCACCCTGAACGCCGAGCAGAGCGGCTCGACCGCGGTCAACGAAGCCACCGGCGGCGGAAAGATCTCGATCGACTCCAGCGGCGACTTCGACGCCGGCGGCTCCGCCGTCGCGACGCTGTCCTCGTCGAACATCCGCATCGAGACGCGCCGCGGATCCATCATCGCCGGGCACGGCAGCGCCTTCAGCGCCCCGACGGTGGCGTTCGACGTGGTCACGGGACCGCCCACGATCAACTACGCCGGAGCCGGGCTGTTCGCTTCGGGCACCGGGAACATCACCCTGGTCGCGCACCACGACATCAACATCGGCGCGGGAATTCGCGCGCGCGGAATCCAGCTCAACGCCGGTGGCAACGTGACTGCGGGAAGCGGCAGCGTGTCTGGCGGGACCATCTCCATCGACGCCGGCGGCACCATCTCTGGCTCGTTCAGCGCCTCGAGCATCAGCATCGGCAGCGGCACGCTGTCTTCCGGTGCGACGGTCTCGGCCGGGGTGGTCTCCGGCGCGGGCGGGACCGTGTCCAACACGTCCGCGAACCAGGTCTCGGCGAGCGCAATCGTGGCTTCGACGGCGCAGAACTCGAACATCGTCTCGGAGACCGCCGCCGGTCAGGCCCAGTCGGGCCTGCGCGGCGTGATCATCGACGTGAGCTCGCGCCCCTGCGAGAAGGACGAGTGCCGTTAGCCGGCTTTCGCCTCGTTTCGCAAACCCGAGGCAACGGTTTTGTGAGTACGGGTGCCCCTTCCGTGGAGATTCGCGTAACCCGGTTCCCCAGCGAAGTCGCCCGTTTATACTGCGCCGACGTCGAAAAGCTACACCGCATGGTTTCGCTCGTTGGACAAAACATTCTTGGAGGGAATGCAATGATGCGTCTGTTCTTCCCCTGGCTCCGGAGGGGCGCGGCTGCCGTGGCAGGCTTCGCGCTGGTCTTCGGCGCCGCATTCAGTGCTCACGCCATCTCTCTCGTCGGTGTGTACGAGAAGAGCGGCTTCGAGTACCTGGTCAATCTCGGCACGACCTCGTCGCTGTCCGCCCCGGGCGGCGTCGCCGTCAACGCGAACATCTCGCAGTTCGGTGGCACCACGGCCGGCGCGCTCTTCACGATCGTGAGCGTGGTCGATCGGAACCTGTCCGATTCGTTCGGGGTCCCGCTTCCGAACATCGTCTTCACCAAGACGGGGACCTTCCCGACCGGCATCAACGACAGCGCAATCGGGCAAGCGCAAAATCTCGTCGCCGGAAACGGCACTTCGGATTCGTGGTTCGACCTCATCCCGACCGTCGCCAACGGCGCGATCGGGGCGAACAAAACCGTCACGTCGAGCGACCCCGTGGCGTTCGAGGTGAAGGTCGGCAACGACTTCTTCAGCGCCTTCCCGTTCAGCACGACCGGTACGATCGATGCGAACGGCAACCTGAGCATCTCGCTCTACTCCGCCGTCGCGAGCGACGCGTTCGACAACACGCCGCAGGTGATCACGAAGCTCCTGAACCTGCACGTGACCTCGACTCACGTCAGCGCTCCTGAGCCGACCAGCCTGCTGCTCATCGGCGCCGGCCTCGCGGCCCTGGGGACTGTCCGCCGCCGCGCCTAGCCCCCAGCGACCCCAAACGAACCTGAGAAACCCCAACGTGGAGTACGTACAGATGACCCTTGCCCGAAAATCGACTACTTGGGCGCTCGCAGCCGCGCTGGTGCTCGGCATGGCAGCGTCCTCATTCGCAGCGGCTCCTCCGCCTTCCACGACCAGTGACGCAGATCCCTCAACCCGCGACGGCCTCCGCACTGGCGGATGCACTGGCTGCTTCGACACCCAGGCCCAGGACGCGATCGCGAACTTCGCCTCGATCAACCGTGTGTTCCGCGTCTGCGAAGCCGGTGGCTCGTTCGGCACCGTCGGCGACCAGTGCGACGGCACCGGTCACGGCGTGCTGGCGCAGTTCATCGAGATCCAGGGTGACCTCCGCAACTCGACCACGGATGCGCTCGGCCTCGGCGTTCCGGGCGGCGCCACCAACGTGACGGTCCGCATCTCCGGCAACGGCTCCGGCAACGGCCTCAACTGTGCGTCGTCCGGCACCCCGACGCCGATCGGCTACATCGCGCCGGAAGGCTTCGACGGGGTCCCGAACACCGCGGACGACGCCGGCGGCACCGGCGTCTTCGGCGCGGTCGGAAACGGCACCAACCTGAACGGCGGCCCGGCGATCGGCGATCCGAACGACACGGCGCCGAAGCTCGTCGCCTGCAACACCAAGCTCGACGACGCTGCCATCGGCTACAAGTTCACTTTCCCTGGCAACCCCGTGTCGACTGCGTATCCCGCCAAGGGCACGCTCGAGTTCTGCGTCATCAACGTGGAC
>Ga0306920_100000514_pt1 | contig 45274 bp, 47 predicted proteins | sample flu12Cox44000170_FD_204666 | JGI IMG/M metagenome (GOLD analysis project Ga0306920, IMG submission 204666) | Lab enrichment of tropical soil microbial communities from Luquillo Experimental Forest, Puerto Rico - flux4day.12C.oxic.44.000.170 (v2)... | ecosystem: Environmental > Terrestrial >... | reverse complement strand
CCCTAATTACTGCGTGGCTTCGACAGTAAGCCTTAGTCCGATTGCCTTGGTGACGGCGACCAGCGTGGACAGACGAGGATTGCCGTGCTCGGACAGAGCTCGGTAAAGACTTTCGCGCTCGATGCCGGCAGCTTTCGCGACTTTGGCGATACCCTGGGCCTGGGCGAGATGACGTAGCGCGATTAGCAGCACGCGAGGTTCATCTTCATCTTCCAACGCAGCTTTGAGGTATTCGGCGGCAAAATCCGGGTCTTTGCGGAGCCGTCGAATGATGGCCTCATCATGCGAAACACTAGCTTTACGTCTCATGAGCTTCCCCTCCTTTCGTTGTAATCCCTGAGGTATTCTAGCGCCCGCTCAATGTCTGCGGCCTGCTTTCGTTTGTCGCCGCCGCAGAGAAGCAACACGCACGCCTTGCCGATCATCGCGTAATACACGCGGTAGCCCGGTCCCCAATCGACTCGTAGTTCGTATAGTCCCTGCCGTAGAAACTTGCAGTCGCCGAAGTTTCCGGCAGCAAGCCGGTTGATTCGCGTCGCTATCTTTGCCTGAGCGCGGTCGTCTGCCAGTTCCGTCAGCCAATCGTCAAAAACGTCCTTGCCAGCCCGGGTGACGTAGTGACGGATTTCGATCACGTTTGAATTGTAACCTATAAGTCACAGAACGACAATGGCTGATTTCCAAGACTTGTCAAGTGGCTTTCGACGAAATGCGAATTGCCGAAACTGTTTGGCAATGGGCGCGCCAGAAACGAAAATGATTTTGTGCCGAAAGAGCCTTTTTTTAGGGGCCGCGAGTTCATCGTAAAACTCGTTGGTTAGTCCCGCACTGTCACGGCCAATTCTCTCCCTCATTCCAAAACATCACGCGCACAATGCATATATATAAAGGATGCTTTCAACTTTTCACTTGATCGAAGGCTTGAAGTGCGGCCACTTCTACGAATAGCGCGTTTTCCACCCAAGTGGAAGTTGCCTGTCTGTGCGTCGCTGCTGTCAACCGCCGGCATGAGGCGCGCAGGCATGTCGGGATGGAGGTCATTTCCCAGGAAGACCGAAGACTGGCGCAATTCACAATCACTAGCGTCTTGTCCGACCCGGAGCTGCGACGCCGTGTGGGACTTCTGTCGTTAATGGCGTTTCCAAGTCGTCGGCTTCCGGCCGAGAGTATCGGCTAACCAGCCCAGCACGAAATAACCCGCGATGCCCCCGGCGTTGTACATGAGTCCAGCCAATGAATCGAAACGCTAAGAGCTCTGTCTCACGAACGCGGGCTGGTCGTCTGTTTCTACATGGATTCCGCAGTACGCCGCAGAGTTAGCCAGCAAAGCACGCTCAGCATGCCGTGCTCATCCATTTTCCGATCGCGCTGTTTGTCATCGGAGCCATGTTCGATCTCTTATCGCGAGGGAAGCGCAATTCGCAACTTGCTAGCGCCGCATACTGGCGGATTGAGTGCCAGTGCGTACCGTGGCTTGAGCACGAAATCCTTCATCGGAGCGAACCGGATTGGACCTTTGCCAGAACCCGACCCCGGAGCGTACACTCTCATTACACCGGTTTACTGCTTCGAGTCGGCTCCGCTTCCTTCCCAACGCGGGTTCGATTTCTGCACGACCAGCGTCGGTCAAGCGCGGCAGGGGGGTCGCGATGGCTATCGGCAAACCCAGACGCCGAACAGTCGATTCGCCGATGATTCATAGCCGCACTCGCTGCGAACTGACTTTGGTGGTGATTCTTTCCGTCCTGACGATTTTCCTTTTTCCTTCGATGCAGGACCCGTACTCCGTTGTACGTGGGCCCGCCACTGCATTTCGGGCGGCGCGATCAGCTGCCATCGCCCACGCGTCCATCGTGCAAGGCGCAATGCACTCCATCCGAAATTCTCCAGGTTCGCCGCCGCGACTCGCGATACCAGCGGCGGGCATTTTCCTGAAACGGATCGTAGAAATCGGCGTTGGCGCCCAGTGTGCCAAGAAAAGGAGAAGACATTTTTGAGACTCTTTTTCTGCGACCGCCTCAAACGAACCAAAAAATCAAAAGCAACGCGATTAGAAGACCAGATTGAGATGTTTGGCTTGTGTCTGAATGAGTGCCTCTGGACCGAATCGTTCGGAGTTGTTGCATCGCCGGATGGCTAGTTCAGAAGCATGTTTGCAAAGCGGACCCACGTTGGCCAACTCTCCACAAACACATGAATGGTTGCCGCTTGACCGACCACAAGCAGCGGCAGTGCGTAGAGATAGGCAGGGTGGACTCGCTTCGACACAACCAGGTCGCGCATTACGCCGAGAAAAATCAACAAATCAACACCTAGGTAAAACCAATGTTCCGGCAGCAGGCTTCTTGGAAATCGCCCGAAGGCGGCAGCCGTAAGCGAGCAAGTAGCGATCAAGATGAGTCGGCGGTGCAATTCCGGTTGCTTCCCCCAGTACATCGAGAGTCCGAAGGACACAGAGAACGCCAGCATGTCGAAAAAAGGAATAATCAGAAATGCCGCAGTATTGCTACGGCCTTCTTGCGCTCGTAGTCTGCCCATCGCAACGGCGGTTGCGATCCCGATGATGGGAATTGCTGTGCCGATTGCGAGTCCGAACCACCCGAGTTGCCGGTGGAGTCTGACATTGCGCACCCTGACGAGCGCAGACTGCATGATGAAAAACGCCACCCACCCCGTGAAGAGCACCGCATGAAAATAAAGAACGGTTGGTCGCGGTGATGGTGGATGGATAAGACCTGTGTCGACCGTGCGGCTGAAGCCATACAAGACAACGACCGCCACGAGCAGAGACATGACGAAATAGAAGGAATGCCCGAGACCGCCGCCACGCGTTGCGCCCAACCTCCGACGATTAAATGAGACCTCAGGTTGAGGCAGCGAAGGTCTTGTTTGAATTGTGTCGCCCACTCGATGCCTCCTGATCCGTCGAAAACCGCGTCACAGGAAAACAGATCCCAAGGCTTGGAGTGTGTCTGAGAAAGCGTGTCTGGACCGAATTGTTGGAATCATCCAGATCGGAGTCACGCTAACCGGGATGTATGGAAGAGACCGGAAGGGATTTGAGCAGCGGTGTTGAGCGCTTAGATCCGACTACTGTATGGGTAAATGCAGTTTCTTGAGAAGTCCGATATATCTTGGATCGGAATGAAGATTCCTAAACAACGGATCACTCTTCATGTCGGGCAGCCCGGCGTCCCTATTTTTATAGCCGCGCTCCAGCCAGTCGAACGATTTGTCCGACTCGCCGCGAAACGCGTACACCTGGGCAATCTGAAAGCTCGCGTCCGTTCCATATTTTGCTATAAGAGCCCCAACGGCAGCGTCAGACTCTTGCTCTCTGCCGAGAGCATGGTAAGTCAAGGCCTGGCCCGTGAGTTTCGCCCAATCTAGAGTTTCTTTGTCGATTTCCGCGAGCGCCTGCTGGGGCTTCCCCTCAGCGATGAGAATCTTGCTCAAGGTGAGATGGACAAAACCGGCTTGGGGATTTAGATCCAGAGCCTTTTGCAGGGCGGTTCGGGCCTCATCGCGCCGATTAGCAGCGTAAAGCATGTATCCCAAGGTCGAGTGCGAATCCGTGCGAAGCGGGTCGAGAGCCATAGCCTGTTCGCCGAAGTGGATTGCCTGATCAAGATTGCCCATTAGCCGGGACAGATAGGAACGACGGCTAAAGACTTCAACGCTTCCCGGTTCTAACTGAGCAGCCTTCGTAACCGAAACCTCCGCGGCGTTCCAATCCCAATCGCAGTCGACTTGCACCGTTGCCAGGGACAGGTAGGCCAAAGCTAATTTCGGATCTAGATCAATTGCGCGCTGGGCGTCTTCGCGAGCTTTTTGAAAGCCTCCCGGTACGTTAGTAAGGCCAACCTCGGCCATTTTGCTCCGTACCGAGGCTCGCAAGGCCCAAGCGGGGGCGTATTTCTGGTCAAGGCTAATTGCGGTGTCGGCGTAAGCAAGGGCCTTGGCGAGTTCTTCTTTGTTCTGCCCACGCACGCTAAAGTAACTGGCTTGGAGGTAAGCCTGATAGGTCTCAGGATTCGAGCTGGGCAGGTTCGATGGAACCTGCTGACTATTGCCGGCCAGGAGCTGCAGTTGCATCGCATCGGTTGCGGCTCGCGCGATCTCATCCTGCACGGCAAAAATATCTTTGATCTCGCGATCGTAGGTCTGCGACCAGAGTTGAAACCCGTCGTCCGCCTTGATGAGCTCCGCGGTGATGCGTAGATGGTTGCCGTCTCGTCGCACGCTCCCTTCAAGAACATTCCTCACTCCGAGCTTCTTGCCCACAGAACGCAAATCTTCATTCTTTCCCTTGAACTGAAAAGCCGATGACCTTCCAGCCACCTTTAGGCCAGGTATCCTTGCAAGCTCGTGAATCAGTTGTTCAGAGAGTCCGTCAGAAAAATATTCCTGATCTCTGGCAGGACTCATATCCACAAAAGGAAGTACCGCAATGGAAATGTTGTTTGTTGAAACAGCGCTGGGTCCAGCCCTTGCAGACCGCAAATAGAGTCCGATGGCGGTCAGAGCGATGATCGCTAACACGGGAATAGCTGCAAGTTTCCAAAGGCGGCCGTTGTTAGTTGAGCTATTTGATTCGGACTCGGTCGCTCCCGTCCGCGACATTTCTTGTTCGCTTTCGTTCTTCTGAACCTGATTCGATGTGGGTCGATCTGACCGGTCCACGGGCTCTTCATCTCTCACCGAAGCAACAAACCGGTAACCGCGCTTCGGCTGCGTTTCGACAAATTCTGGCTTGTCGAGTCGGTCGCCCAGGATCCTGCGAATCTCCAGAATGTATTTCCGGATGACTTCGGGATTCACATAGGTGTCGGGCCACAGTGTTTCAAGAAGCTCCTCTTGGGTGATCAGACGGCCTGGGTTTTCGACCAAATAGCGCAAGACGTCGTAGACCTTTGGCGGAATGGCCAATCGTTTGTCGTCGCGCCAGAGGCATTGGTTCGCGGTATCGAGGCGAAACGAGTGAAATAATTTCATAGCCGACCTGATTTGAGATGGGGCGCCGCGACGCGTCGCGCTTAACCTTACTTAGAGTACTTGAGTTCTGTCGCGGATACACGGTTTGCTCACTTCGTGCAAGATCTCCAAATAAAACCCCTCGTTTCAGGTGCTTAGCTTCGGAACAAAAAATCAACGCGTTCTGAACGGGCGTTTCACACCTATGCCTGAGGGTCTCGGTACCGTGCAAATAGCGGCCAGGTCTTACATCGGAGCAATCCATCAAGGAGGGAAGTGAGAAGACCGCGCAAATCGGAAACAGCTGAATTGAAACGGGGGAAAAGATGAGGGTTGAGGTCGAAGTTCTTGGGCCGGTGGCGGAGCCGTACCATTGGATAAATGAGGAAAATGCCTTGGGTTTGCAGTTGCGGACCGGCTCGATAGAGGCGGGCGTACAGCGTTCCACGATGAGCCGCTTGAGGTTCGGAGAAGGCGAGATCGGATTGTACCCTCGCTACTTGGAACGATGGGTTGGTTCTGGCGATATAGAGCATTTGCTCCTCACAATTTCTGACAGTGCTCTGCAGGCTGCAAGCGATGGAGCAAGTGACAAAATTCAATTGCGGCACGAGCTCAGGCTGGTGGACAAGCGACTGGCCGCGCTGGTGACTGCTGTGAATGTGGAAAGAATCGCGGGATTTCCGAGCGGTCAACTCTTTCTCGATTCCGTGGAACACGCAATTGCCGCGATTCTTGTCGATGGTTACGCAGTGCGGCAACGTCCCGTTCGGAAATACCGGGGCGGATTGGGTCCAGCCCGGCTACGAAAGATACGAGAATTCGTGCACGTCAACATGGAAGAGGAATTGAGTCTCAGGGAGATGGCGCAGTCGGTGGGGCTGAGCACGGCCCATTTCTCACAGATGTTTCGTAAGTCGACTGGCGAGAGCCCGCATGGGTTCGTCTTGCGCCGAAGGATAGAGCGCGGCAAAGAGATGTTGCGCACGGCGGAGGGACGCATTTTGGACATCGCGATCGCATGCGGATTTAAGACACAGCAGCACTTTGCGCGGGTGTTCCGTAAGCTCTGCGGAGCCAGCCCGACAGAATATCGCGAGAAATTTGTTGAGGCACCGGGCAGCTATAGCATTGACGACCGCTCTCACAACACGCCGATGTCGGCCCGTACAGGTTCCGTAGGTGGACTGTAACCGTTCGCGTGATACGCGTGCTCGACGCATCGCAATTCAGTTGATTAACACTTTCGAAAGGAATTCCCAGGAATCGGTCTAGGGTCCGCGTTCTGGACACAACTTCATATTCGCTGTGCGTTTTACTGATTCAGTGGAAGGACCAGCGAAGCGGCAAAAGGTACAACTCGTTTCTTAAAAGCGGTAGCTGTGCACTGAGCGAAACAAGTACAAAGGATAAAATCGAATATGAAAAATCACGTTGCAGGAAATAGAACGGTCACGCTGCCTGCCGACAACTCGAACGAGGTTTCTGATCTCGGCGCGCTCCTCGACGCGCACCTGCGGAGAGAGTTTGCCGATCGCGATGTTAGCGCCACCATGGACACCATGGTCCCCGAGCCCCATGTGCACTGTGTCCCTGTCATAACAGGAGGCTTCGGGGGCGAAGCAGTCCGTCGCTTTTACAGCGAACATTTCATTCGGCAAATCCCCAAGGATGCAACCGTGACGCGCATCTCCCGCACCATCGGCAAAGACCAGGTGGTGGACGAGTTCATTGTGAGTTTCACCCACGACACCCAATGGGATTACCTGCTGCCGGGAATCCCTCCCACAGGCAAGCGAGTGGAGCTTCCGCATGTGCTGGTAATGAAATTCGAGAACGGGAAAGTCGCGCACGAGCACCTCTATTGGGACCAGGCTTCGCTGCTCGTGCAAGTGGGACTGTTGGATCCAGCGAGCCTGCCCGTCGTGGGCGTTGAGCAGGCCAGAAAGCTGCTGCGCGTGGCGCAGGGAAATGGAGATCAGTCCACGCCCGCCGCAATCGGCTAAAGATTCTTCATCTCAAGAGGAGCGACATGAATGTAGAAAAACAAGGTCGATCAGTAGCAGATTTTGCTCAGCGTGTTCGCATAAAACAGCAAAAACTCGCGGCCGATTTGAAACCTCATTACGACTTCATCGTTTGCGGAGCAGGTACCTCTGGTTCTGTCGTGGCTGCGAGGCTGGCGGCGGATCGGACTACACAAGTGCTCGTGCTGGAAGCGGGCGGCACGGATGAGACGGACTTGGTTGCCAATCCGACCAATTGGCCGATGACACTTGGAAGCGAACTGGATTGGCGTTTTGTAGCCGAGCCAAATCCGCATCTGAACGGCAGGGCTATTCCGTACTCCATGGGTAAAGTACTCGGAGGGGGCTCCAGCATTAATGTCTCGACCTGGTCTCGCGGACACCAAGCGGATTGGGATTTCTACGCTTCCCAATCTGGCGAATTATCGTGGAGTTACGATGCCGTTCTCGAGCTGTATCGCGACAGAATTGAGGCGTGGGCGGGAAGCCCTGATCCGGAATACCGTGGAACGGATGGAGTAGTGCATGTGCAGCCCGCCGCAAACCCTCATCCGTTCTCTTTCGCTTTGCTCGACGGCGCTCAGTCTTTGGGCCTCGAGCGCTTTCCGAATGCGAACGGTCGAATGATGGAATCAGCGGCGGGATCCGCGCTGGTCGACGAAACTGTTCGCGATGGAAAGAGACGCTCGATTTTCCGTTCCTACCTTCACCCTCTTCTGGATCAACCAAATGTTACGGTGCTGACCGGAGCATTGGTTGCGCGCATTTTGTTCCGTGGACGTCGCGCGATGGGGGTCGAGCTCAACTGTCAGGGGAAATCTTTCCGCATCCAGGCGTTTCGCGAAATAGTTCTTTCCCTGGGAGCGATTCACACGCCGAAGCTGCTGATGCAGTCGGGTATCGGAGATGAAGCCGAGTTAAAGAGGGCAGGAATTCCGGTGCTTCAGGGCTTGCCGGGCGTGGGTCGCAACCTTCACGACCACGTCTCATTTGGCTGCATTTGGGAAAGCAAAGACCAATCACTTCCCAGAGCGCCGAGAAGTCAGACTGCGTGCTTTTGGAAAACGAACGGAAGGCTGGATGCTCCCGACTTCTACGCGTATGCGAAGCACGGGCCGCTTGCAACGATGGAGAATACAATTCGTTTCAATCCTCCACCCGATTCTTGGTCCTTAGTACTGGGCATGAGGCCAAAGAGCCGCGGCACCGTTCGGTTGACAGGACCGGATCCCGCCGACCCTGTGACAATCGACGCAAACTACCTTGGTGATTCTCAAGATTTGAAGGACTTGATCGCGGGGCTCCGTACTGCGCGCGAGATTGGTAACTCAGAGGCTTTGCGTCCGTTTACTGTGCGCGAGATTGCGCCTGGCCCGCTGAATGGGCCCAACCTGGAGCGCTTCTTTCGGGATGGACTTACGACCTTTTGGCATCAATCCGGGACGGCGAAAATGGGGCGGGACGGGATGTCGGTCGTCGATGGCAGATTGAAGGTCCACGGTGTGGAAAGCCTCCGTATCGCAGACGCTTCCATCCTGCCTCGCGTAACGACCGGGAATACGATGGCGCCCTGTGTGGTGATCGGGGAGCGCGCAGCGGAGTTCATGCAGAGCGAACATAGATTAGAGACCTCGCCTACACGCATAGGTCAGGAACGCACAGCCGAATCCAGAATTTATTGAACGAATTGCAAGTTCGCCATAGAGGTTCCACAAATTTAGGTCCGCCACGAGAGTCCCAGACACAACTCCCTCTTTCCAATGTTGTTTTCTAAAACTGGAAAAAACCCGTCGTGACCTGCGGTGTCACTGCAGGCTACGACGGACCTTTAGAGGAGAAAAACAATGAATGCGGCATCGTCACAATTGAAGGCGTACAAGCGAGCCACGTCTCTCGAAACATCCAGGTGGTACATGGCGAGCTTGACGACGGATCTTGCAGACAAAAAGGATACAAACGGGGCGTTCTGTTTGGTGGAGGCAACGCTCGCATCTGGAAATGAGCCACCTCCGCATGAGCACTCGCGCGAAGACGAACTCTTTTACGTTCTCGAGGGAGAGTTTGACGTGTACGTCGGTGAGGAGGCTTTCAAAGTGAGCAAGGGAGAATGTGTGTTTCTTCCCAGGTTGAAGCCGCATGCATTTGCGATCCGCTCCCCTCGGATTCGCTTGCTCACTCTGTTTAGTCCCGCAGGACTGGAAGATGCATTTCGCAGTGCGAGTTCCCCAGCGCAAAACCTTGAACTTCCGACTGGCGCGCTCACTTACGCGAAGTCTGATCCAAAACACATCTTGCAACGCTTCAGTGAGTACGGGGTCCGCTTCCTGACGCAGGACGAGGTGGCGGACGAACTGCCTTTGTATCCCAATCCTATCGTCTCGAACTCCGGCAAGTGACCAGGCGTTCGACGAAGCCGGGCCAGACATCGACGGAACGACTCAGATGATTCGGCCCAGGGTCAGTCCTTCAGGCACAACTCAATGTTCTCGAAGTGGTTTGCTGTTCACGCTGTGAGAAGCGCCAAATTGACAAAGGAGATTTTGCAGATGAGAACGTTGTTTCGTTTTGCAACGGGAGTGGCAGTTGCCTTAACCATGTCGCTCGGTTGTTTCGGGCAACACTACAAGCAGACCGATCTCGTTTCAAACACTTCAGGCTCGGCGCCCGTTGCAGATCCTCAACTCATTAATGCTTGGGGATTATCCCGAGGACCAGGCAGCGCTTGGTGGGTTTCTGACCAAGCGACCGGCGTGAGCACGTTGTACAACGGAGCTGGCGAAAAACAGAGTTTGGTTGTCACAATCCCGCCTGCAGATCCGACGAATAAGAACACGCCAAAGGGTTCACCAACCGGCACCATTTTCAATGGGAGCCAGACAGATTTCTTGTTGGCACCAGGAAAGCCAGCCGTGTTCCTCTTCTGCACCGGTGACGGGACGATTGCCGGGTGGAATCCCAACGTGGCCATCGATCAGGGAGCGGCACCGCCTTCAACGCACGCCGTGACCGTGGTCAAGACTACCGATGGATCGGCCTACACCGGCCTAACCGTTGCTTCTGTCGATGGCAAGATTTACCTTTATGTGGCGAACTTCAGCGAAAGCCGCGTGGACATTTATGACAGCGCCTTCCAGCGCGTGAATCTCTCGAAGCACGTCGACCGCAGCTCCTCCGATGAAGAAGAAAGTTCTCAGGGAAATCCCTTCGTCGACGAGAGGTTGCCGCGCGGCTACGTCCCCTTCAATGTGCAGGCGATTGGCGACGATATCGTAGTTACCTACGTGCTTCATGAGCAAGGTTCGCCGTTTGAGTCAGACGGCCCGGGCCTAGGCTTCGTGGACATTTACAGTCCCACCGGGCAGCTGCTTCGGCGTCTCGAACATGGCGATTGGCTAAATGCTCCCTGGGGCGTGGCGCTTGCTCCGCTTGATTTCGGCCAATTCAGCCACGATCTGCTCATCGGGCAATTCGCAGGTGCCGGAGACACACAGTCAAGCGGGTACATCGCCGCATACGACTTGGCGACAGGAAAATTTCAAGGCCTACTGCAGGACGCTAGTGGAAAACCGCTAGCGATCAATGGAATCTGGGCAATCAGTGCTGGAAATGTCAGCCCCGGCAACAGCGACGCGTCCGCTGCACCCGCAGCACAGCTATATTTCACCGCCGGGCCGAATCAGGGCTCGAGAGGATCATTCGGTTATCTGACAGCAGTTCCCTCAGAGCTTACCGAAGGGAATGACCAGTAGTCGGAACAGTTCATGCTGTTTTCGGTGTGGAGTGTGCTTTCATGCACATTCCACACCACGATGATTCCTTCTCGGCTCTCTCATGGCCCGAGAAAATCTCAATGAAAGACCGGTGCAGGGCTGGCGATGGCGACATCTATAGTGCTCGATCCTTCTTGGTCAGACGAAACGACTGTAGTGGGGACATTCTTGCAAGAACGCTCGACGGAATTCGATGCTCGGTTCTTTCGCTGTTATGGTTTGCTGCACTTCGTTGCGTGCCGAGTCCTCAAAGGCAGTGAAGGAGTGGAAGAGGCAATAGAAAATTGTCGAGTCAAAGCCTCGCAGAACCCTCCAGACTTTGAACACGAAGGCGCCTTTCGCAGTTGGTTGGTTAGAATTCTGATGGACGAGGCATTAGCGGCTCGACGAAGAACGCGTATCGATTGAGATCTGCACCGGACTGCAAAACTTTTCCGTCTTCAACGACATCTATCTACGAGGCTGCTGCGATCAGCAAACTCGGGCCGGAACGAATCAGAAGTTCAACCGGCAATGCGTGAGCGAGGGTATCACCTGAAAATGAGCGAGGCTAGAGAGCAACTTGCTGACCGAGCGTCAGGTGGTTGTTACAGGAACCCCGAGATCGACAAACTGCTGCGGGGTTCGGTGTTGCGTGGCTCATCGAGTGCCGATCTGGGATGGAATCGATTCGTCGCGGGAATCTTGGCAACCGTGTCGCTAGCTGTGGTGAGTTCTGTTGCATCAGCACAAACATCTACTTCCCAAACCACACTTGTTACCGTCGAGAACTACAATCGCGCCCAGACCGACGTCAATTTTGCCGGAGTGGTCAAGAACGGGGGTTTCGGAAAATTCCGACATGGCCGCGAGCTTGCTCCTCCCGCTCAACAGGGCATTGTCCGGCCCAACCGCGACACGTTGTATTCGTTCGTGATTGTCGACCTTGACGCCGGGCCGGTGACAATTACACTGCCAGACGCCGGCAAGCGCTTCATGGGGATGCAGGTTGTCAATCAGGACCAATACACTCCAGCTACCTATTACGGCGCGGGCACTCACACCCTGACTCGAAGGATGGTTGGCACGCGCTATGCCATCGTCGGAGTCCGGATCTTTGTTGATTTTTCAAACGGGGAAGAGGTCCGGCAAGTCCATGCTTTGCAAGATGAGGTCGGGTTTAGCCAGAAAGGGTCCGGCACGTTTGAAGTTCCTCACTGGGATGAGGCAAGCCTGAAGAAGGTGCAGTCAGCGTTACAACAACTGGGAACTACGCTTTCCGATACGCGGCGCATGTTCGGCGCCAACGAAAAAGAGGTCGACCCGGTGAAGCATTTAATCGGAAGCGCCATGCTGTGGGGCGGCATTCCCGAGAAGGATACCCTCTATCTGCCGATCACGCCGGTTCGAAATGACGGCAATACCATTTACAGGCTGACGGTGAAGGACATACCTGTCGATGCCTTCTGGTCGCTCACGGTTTACAACAGTGAAGGTTATCTCCATCCGAACCCCTACAATGCCTATGCGTTGAACAGTCTCACGGCGAAGAAAGGCCCGGATGGTACGATCAACATCCAGTTTGGCGGGTGCGACGGCAAGATCCCCAACTGCCTACCAATCACGAAGGGATGGAACTACACCGTGCGCCTGTTCCGCCCGCGAGCGGAAATCCTCGACGGTACGTGGAAATTTCCGTTGGCGCAGCCCGGGAGTTGAACCGCTGTTCTGTTTATCCCCTGTAGTTCGCCAAAACTCTGGCCGACTGTGAAATCAATGACATAGCGCCCTTCTGTCACCGTTCTGTTATAACTTCTAGCCATGTTTCGATTCATCGGCCTGGGCGTCGGAACGCTGGTTCGCCTCTTGCGAGTCCGTCGGAGCCTCTTACTCGAGAATCTGGCGCTACGTCAACAACTCGCCGTCCTGAAACGTCGGCATCCGCGGCCAAGACTAGACCTGCTCGACAAGCTCTTCTGGGTCTCCATCCGCCGATTCTGGTCCAGATGGCAACAATCCCTCATTGCCGTCACGCCCGAAACGGTGGTGCGTTGGCACAGGGGCGGATTCCGTTTGTACTGGAAGCTGATCTCCAGAGTCAGGAGGCCCATCGGGAGACGACAGACATCGAAGGAAGTTCGGGAATTGATTTTCCGGATGGTCGTTGAGAACCCAACGTGGGGAGCGCCACGCATCCACGGCGAGCTTCTCATGCTCGGTTTTGATGTCTCTGAGCGAACGATCTCTCGTTGGATGAAACGGGCACTTCGAGATCCGGAGCCGGCCAAACGCTGGCTTACCTTTCTCCATAATCACCGGGAAGCGATTTCCGCGATGGACTTCTTCACTGTTCCGACGATCACCTTCCGCGCGCTGTATTGCTTTTTCGTCATCAGTCACGATCGTCGGCGCATCTTGCACTTCAATGTCACAAAGCATCCGACAAGCTCGTGGATCGTCCAGCAGTTGCGAGAAGCATTTCCATTTGGATCCGCTCCGAGGTTCGTCATCTTTGATCGGGATGGCAAGTATGGACTGGAAGTGTCCGCAGCGGTTCGATCCCTGAACGTGAATCCTGTCCGCACCTCGTTCGAAAGTCCTTGGCAGAATGGAGTCGCAGAGCGTTGGGTAGGGAGTTGCCGTCGTGATCTCCTGGATCACATCATTGCAGTTGACGAACGCCACCTGAAACGGCTGCTCGCTGAGTATATTCGCTACTACCACGAGGACCGCACGCATCTCGGACTGGGGAAGGGAACGCCGGACGGAAGAACTCGCACCATAGCCTCAGGTCACGTCCTTGCTCATGTGCGACTGGGAGGGCTGCACCACCGGTACGATCGGGCCGCCTAATCCGAACCAACGTAGCGTCGCGAAAACGTCCCGAATCCTCCGTCCTTATATATCCAGATATATCCAGGTATACCGCTCGGGGTGCTCCTGGGAGAGATTCTCGGCGCTTGAAGGTGAAGGGATAACCTGGATGGGACAGCCGTCGCGGCAGGGAATCGCGCCATTTTCAGTGCGCAGAGAATTTTGGCGACCCACACCCCCGGCTGCGAGCAACTTCTGCGCCGTCACGGGGTTTCCGAGAATATAGCAGCGGGCCTTCATCGCCTTGCCAGACAGCGTCAGAACCTTGCCCCAGTTGAGATAGCCGACTTCGATCAGATTGCTACGCCCGGCGAAGTCCGTGCACTCCGCAGCATATGCATCCCAGCTGTCGCTCCCGTAGAGGCGGTCCATCAGCTTTTCCGTGCTGGCCTTGCCGAGTTCCGCGGTGAGATCCTTTACCGTTTTTTCGAAGGACTTACTCGAAATCAGGTCTACGTGCTCGGTCGTAATGGTCGTTGTAGTGCGCTCGATCCTTTCGAGGGTTGATCTTGTGGTGCTCATATGTTTCTCCTTTGGATTGAATTTAGTCGCTCTGGCATAATTGCCCTTACGACTATTAGACTAGTCATAATAGCCGATTGTCAAGCACAAAACGACAATTTCAACAGACTTAATTGTGTTAAGCTCGATGCTTGATAGGGGAACGAAATGGAGAGTCGAGATCAAATTCTGGATGCTCTGCGCCACGATCCACTCACGGTGGCGGACATTTGCAACCGTCTAAAGATCACCCGGACAGCCGTAAATGCTCATTTGAAACAGCTTATGGCCAGCGGCCTCATCCAAGCGGGTGAAATGCGACGGCTACCAGGCGCTGGCAAGCCAGCCATTGTGTACCGGGCCGCGGTGGGCAGTGAGGACGCGTGTTCGCGCGCCTATCGCCCGTTCTTCTTAATCCTGCTTAGCGTGCTTCGCGAGCGTTTCGGTGAGCAGGTGACGGGCGAGTTGCTGGAGGAGACCGGCCGCCGTCTAGCCAGAAGTGCAGGGCTCGGCCAGCCGGGTGATGTCAAGGCCGATTTGCGCGCAGCGATGGCGAGCGCAGACTCGTTAGGTGCATCCACAGAGTTGTCTTCGCAAGAGGGCGGCCTGCTGGTTCGGAATTATAGTTGTCCCCTGGGGGCGGCGGTTCGCGTCGACGAGAGCGTTTGCCGGGGGCTTACTGCTTTTTTCTCTGAAGCTACCGGCAAGCCAGCACAAACCCGCTGTCTGCGGGACGAGCGGCTGCTTTGCCAATACCTGATTGAGTTGCCCGACACGATGCGGGATGGGAGCGCCGACTATGAAAAGAAAGGGGCACGGTAGAACGGGGATCTATAACGAAGCGAAATTCACCGGTCTCGCGCACCTAGAACAGCAAGCAGGAATTCATGGACGTCCCTCTGGAACTACACATTGAGCGAATCGCTGCTGAACACGCCTTATTGGTACCGACCCCGAATTGCGTGCGACGCCGGCAGAGCAGCCAATGCGGCGAAGACCGCGGACACGACACGATCACATCGAGGCGCATGAAACGGAAAGGCTCCCGCTGTCGAGATTTTTGCCTTCGCATAAAGCTCCTTGCGGAGCAGTCCATGGGCTCGGTGCAGGCGAATTTTGACGTTGTCTTCTGTAAGGGAGAGACACGCAGCTTCCGATGTGCTCAACTCCTCTACGTCCCGCAGCATCACGACAGCCCGATAATTCTCAGGTAAGTTCTCAATAGCCTGTTCGAGGAGCCGGCTTAGCTCGCCGGAAGCGGCGTCTGATTCCGGGTTCGACCTTACTTGGGCTGCTTTGATGCTATCTTGTTTGCTCTCGCTCATCTCATCCCACTCTTCGAGCCGTTTTGCTCTACGTACTCGGCCCAACGCCTCATGCACAGCGATACGTGTCAGCCACGTCGAGAACGCTGAGTGTCCGGCGAATTGATCGAGATGCTGAAAGGCACGGACGTAAGCGTCCTGCATCACATCTTCTGCTTCGGTGTCGTTCTTCAGAATCGCCCGCGCCACGCGATATAGCCGCGTGTTGTAGCGTCGCATCACAACTTCATACAGTGCTGTTTCTCCCGCAAGAACGCGCTGGACAATTTGCTCGTCCGGCAGTGCTCCAGCAGGGTGTAGAGCTAAAGCTTGATCCGCCACACCTTATCCGCCTTCCTAGCTTCTTAGACTCTTTCTAACTAACGGAGTCGCGAGTCAGCAATCCGTTACAACAAATATTACGCCCGGGTCGCGTAACCGGACCCAATGCTTAAAACTCTATGCCGGTGAAAGGAGAAGTCAATCATGAATCAACGTTTGAATTCGAGCTGGTGGGCCCTCAGGATCGGATTGGGGGTCGCACCTTTTCTCGCCGGACTCGATAAATTCTTCAACCTTCTGACCAACTGGAATGTATACCTGAATCCTCTCGTGCTGCGCGTGATTCCAGTGGCTCCAGCCACGTTCCTGCACGCGATAGGTGTGGTCGAAATGATCGTGGGGCTCGCCATTCTTACCCGCTGGACACGTCTCGGGTCGTACGTAGCTTCTCTGTGGCTCATGTGCATTGCGCTCAACCTAGTTGCGATGGGCTCTTTCCTTGACGTAGCGGTACGCGATGTTCTCTTGGCGGTGGCGGCATTCACACTTGCACGGCTCACCGAAGTAAGGCAAGCATCGACGGCCGCGTCTACGGTTCCCAAGCAAGGACTATTGAGGGCAAGCGCCGCCTAAAGCGGAGCTTCCGATTGCGCTTGAAACAAACGCCTCTCACGAACCAGACCGCGGCCCTGGGCTAGAACCTCGGCCAAGGGACCACGGTCGGCTGGCGTTCACAGGAGCGGGGAAATGATTGGAAACGTTTCGGACACGCAGATAGTCAAGCTTATGAGGACTGAAGAGATTGCCGAAGGGACGATGGCATTTCACTTCACGCGACCACCGGGGTTTGAGTTTCGCCCGGGACAGTCGATTGACATGACGCTCGTCGATCCCCCCGAGACTGACGGGGAGGGCAATACTCGAGCGTTCTCCATCGCGAGCCCGCCCTTTGAGAATCAGCTGACGGTCGCCACTCGAATGAGAGATTCGGCATTCAAGCGGGTTCTGCGAAATGCCTCTCCGGGGCTGGAAGTGAAGATAGAAAGCCCGGGAGGGTCTTTCACGCTTCACAAAAACGCGACCAAGCCGGCGGTTTTCTTGGCAGGCGGCATCGGAATTACGCCGTTTCTGAGCATGGCTCGCCAAGCGGCCAAGGAAAAAGCTCTGCAGCGACTCTATCTTTTGTATTCGAACCGGCGTCCTGAAGACGCTGCTTTTCTGGACATCCTTCAGGAACTCGAAAAGAGCAATCCCAATTTCAAGCTGATATGCACGATGACCGACATGGCGAAATCCATGAAGGAATGGAAGGGAGAGACAGGTATAGTCGACAAAGAGATGTTGTCGAGACATCTGACTAGTCTGCAGGGTCCCATCTATTACATCGCAGGACCTCCCGCGATGGTTGTTGGCGTTAGAAAAGTGCTTGTGGACGCCAACGTTGACGAGGACGATATCCGAACCGAGGATTTTGCTGGCTACTGACAATCTTGAGGGTACGAAACATGCTGGCAAACAAACTGAGAACCAAGATTCTTGTGGATGGTGGGGATCCTCAGGAAACGTTGCGAGTAAAGGGATCGATCGGATTTGTTGATGGTCAAACCACCAACCCGAGCCTGACCGCGAAAAACCCTGAAATTCGGCAGCTTATCACGTCGGGACACGCGTTGAGTCCGCGGGAAGAAAAGACGAATACAAGAAGATTGTTCGGGCTATTTCGCCACTAGTCGGCGGGGCCGGAGTTTCCATTGAGGTCTTTGCGGACGTCGGCACGCGAGCCGAGGAGATGCTCGCTCAAGGCGAGGAAATGTTCTCGTGGATCCCCAATGCGTACATCAAATACCCCTGTACACATGAAGGTTTGCGGGCAGCGCAGTTTTCGGTAGCGAGGCAAATTCGTGTCAACATGACGCTATGTTTCTCTCAGGAGCAAGCGGCCGCCGTATATGCTGCGACGAAGGGCTCAAAAGAGCCGGTATACGTATCACCCTTTGTAGGCAGGCTTGATGATCACGGCGAGAACGGCATGGATCTCGTTAAGAACATCAAGAACATGTACAGAAACGGCGACGGTCACGTGCACGTTCTGGCCGCCAGCATACGGCACATCGATCACTTGCTGGCGTCGTTTGCGCTAGATGTCGAACTCGCTACTGTTCCGGCAAAGGTCTTAGACGAATGGGCCGTTAAGGCCTTCTTGATGCCAGACCGAGATTTCACCTACAGAGCTGTCAATGCCAATGGCAAATCCCTGAGAGCCATCCACTACAAGGAATTGGACCTTGAACGTCCGTGGCAGAGCTTTGATATCGCACATGAACTCACAAACATTGGGATTCACAAGTTCGTGTCTGACTATCGGTCCACGCTCAGACGCCCGGCTTGATGTTGTTCAGCAGCCTGCAGGGCGCGGCTTGGTTCAGTAAACTGAGCCAGTGCACGTACTTTCGCGCATTTGCACAGGCAGGCTCCAGCCCTTCAGATTAGCAATCACCAAAAAATTGTGCTTTCTCGCGAATCCTTTCTCTCAATCTGCCACTCTTCCTAAATAGAGGGTCAAAGGAATGGTACACAAAATTACGGCTGTCGAACTCGCAGACGTGCAAGCCCGGGGCTCGGCCCAGTTAATCGACATCTGCTCCCCGACTGAATATGCTTCCGGGCATGTGCCGGGTGCGATCAATATCCCCATGGAGCAGATTGGTGCGCGCATTGCCGATCTGAGAATCGGCTCACCCGTGGTGCTGATCTGCAAAAGCGGGCAGCGCGCCTGCGCTGCTGCTCAACTTCTAAGAGTCAGTCGCACCGATGTTCTGGTTCTGGATGGTGGAACCCGCGCGTGGAGGGAGAGTGGTGGGCAGATTGTGGTGAACACGCGGACCGGTTGGTCCTTGGAACGTCAGGTACGTTTGGGAGCCGGTCTGCTGGTGTTAGTAGGCGCAGTGCTCTCGCTGGTTTGGAATCGAGGCTGGATCGGGGTGTCCGCGTTCGTCGGCCTCGGCCTGACCTTCGCCGGATTGACGGATATTTGCGGCATGGCATTCCTGCTCACGAAAATGCCCTGGAATAAAGCTCGAAGAGAAGAGCCGCCCGAAATGGCAAGAGATCACAGTTGTGCCGTGTAAGCGCCCTTGCTGGCGGTTATATGCAGTGCCAAGATGGGCTGGTGAATTTCGAAAAATTGGCCAACGAACACAAGGATGCCGTGTACCGCCAGATGCTCCGGGCGTGCGGCAACCGCGAAGACGCCGAGGACGTGCTCATTGAGGCACTTTTGAAGGCGTACCAGCACATGCAGCAGCTGAACGATCCCGCTGCTTTCCGCGCATGGCTAGCGCAAATCGCGCGACGGGTTTGCTGGCAGTTGAAGGAACGCGAGGCTCTGTCTCCGCTGTTGCAGCTCTCGATGCTGGAAGAGGAGGGCGCGGCGATTAAGGATCCCAAGCCGCCAGTTGACTCCGAACTCGCTCTTCGACGGATGAAGGAGTTGCTGGAGAACGCAGTGAACCAGCTTCCACCGTCTGCGCGGGAGGTGTTCGTCTTGCGCGACATGAAGGAGCTGCCGGGGGAAGAGGTCGCTCGGCGGCTTGGAATTTCGCTGACATCGATGAAGTCGCGATTGCATCGAGCCCGAAAACTTCTGCGCGAGCGTGTGGACGCCGCGGTCACTGGAAATGCTGAAGAAGCGCAATCGCAATCATAGGAGGTCCTTTTGGAAGTCTGGGTAGAACATCTGGGTGGCGTTCAATTTGAAATCAAGGCGCGGCAACACACCATCGCGTGCGATCAACCATTGGAGAATGGGGGTTACGACGAAGGCATGACCCCGCCTGAGCTTTTGTTGGCATCACTTGGTTCCTGTGCCGGCTTTTACGCAGCCACGTATCTCAAGGCGCGTAAGCTCTCAACAGAAGGTATACGCGTTCGCGTTACCGCCGAAAAGGCTAAGGCTCCGCCACGCCTGGAGGACTTCCGCATCACGGTGGAGGTTCCTACGGAGTTAAGCGACGATCACAAAAGAGGCATCGAAGAAACCGTCCATCAGTGCCTGATTCACAACACGTTGCTGAATCCCCCGAAAATCACCCTGGAAGTTCAGAGCGTCGCTTTGGCCAAGTCCTGACCATCGCACGGGGATTTGTTTTTACTTTTTACATTCGCACCGTATCAGAGGGAGACACTGGAAAAGCTGAAAGGCAGCACGAGAGCCAGGAAGTTTCTCATGCTGGTTCGCAGTCGTCAATGCCGTAACTCCTGGGAAGCTAGCCGAGGAGGGCAATCCAAGTCGAGCAGGAACCACGGAAAAACCATTCCTCATCTAATGATCCGGCTAGAGGCAAAGCCCTTCACGGTAACCGACAAAATGGTGGATAGAAAAGCGAATCATGAGAAGTCAAAATGAGATCCCCAATCCAGATCATTAGAATTCCCGTCCTTCCTCTTGGAATGGTCAATGCCCACGTCATTCGAAGTGGTCGGGCTTGCATCTTAGTGGATGCAGGTCTCTCAGGGTCAGAAAAGAAAATTCAAAGGGTACTTCGATCGGTGGGCTCGTCATTTAAGGACATTAAGCTGATTGTGATTACACACGCACATGTCGACCACGCAGGCAGTGCCGCTTCAATTCGCGAGCTTTCGGGAGCCCCTATTGTCGCGCATGAAGGGGATGCCAAGCACTATAGCGGAGAGGCCCCGATGACCTTCTGCCCAACTGGCTGGTTTGGTCGCGTCTTTTATAAAACAGGGCTCGTCTTACAACCTTATACGCCGTTTGCTCCTGATATTCTTCTGTCGGGAACTGATACTCTCGACTTAGAGAAATATGGGTTTCAAGGTCGCGTCAGGCCCACGCCTGGGCATACGGCAGGTTCCATATCCGTAGAATTATCAACCCAACAGGCATTGGTTGGTGACCTCGTTGCTTCCGGCATTCTTCTAGGGGGCATTGTGATGAAAGGCCGAGCCATCCGTCCACCGTATGAAGATGATCCGATGTTGGTGGCAAAGGAACTTCGGCGCCTGGTGGATTCAGGCATGACTGAGTTTCATATGGGACATGGCGGGCCTTTGCCGGCAAAAGAAGTGCTCCGACATGCCGGCGTGCTCGCTAAGATTGGTCGAAAAGACGGTTAGAGCACTTGATTCGATATTTGCTAACAGGTGAAAAGGAAATTGTTTGGATTTTTCTAGGCGTCTTAAAAGATTACGCGAGAGTCATTGTGAGCTGAGAATCCGATCAGCTCAAAAAAAGTGACGCAATATGATCTTTTTTGCTCAAGGAGCGGCGTTTACGGAACACCGCACGGAACTGTGAGGTACGTTGATGGGACAGGCGCTGGATGTGCACCGGCTGCACTTCGCGTTCACGATCACGTTTCACTACATTTTCCCGCAACTGACCATGGGCCTCGCTCTACTGCTTGTGTATTTAAAGACCAAGGCAGTGCGCACTGGCGATGACCACTATAACCGCGCTGCCCGCTTTTGGGGGCGAATCTTCGGGATCAACTTTGCGGTTGGCGTCGTGACCGGCATTCCGATGGAATTTCAGTTCGGCACAAACTGGGCGGTGTTTTCCAAAGCAGCTGGCGGTGTGATCGGCCAGACGCTCGCGATGGAAGGCGTCTTCTCTTTCTTTCTGGAGTCGAGTTTTTTGGGTTTGTTTCTATTCGGTGAAAAGAAACTGGGCCGCGTGGGCCACTGGTGCGCAGGCTTTCTCGTTTTCCTCGGTTCCTGGCTTTCCGGATTTTTCATCGTCGCAACGAATGCGTGGATGCAGCACCCAACGGGATACCGACTTGGGACAAACGGCGAAATCGATCTATCGAGCTTTTGGGGGCTCCTGCTGAACAAATGGGCACTCTGGCAGTACGCACACACCATGCTCGGAGCGGTGCAGACGGGATGCTTTGTGATGGCAGCTGTGGGTGCATTCTATTTGCTCACAAAACGCGACGAACCTTACGGCCGGACATTTGTTCGTGGCGGTGTGCTTGTGGGAGTTGTTGCTGCAGTGTTGCAACTCTTCCCCACCGGCGATGCGCAGGGAAAAATGATTGCCGAGAACCAGGCGGTAACGCTGGCAGCGATGGAGGGCTTGTTCACAACACAAGAGGGCGCACCAATGGCGATTCTCGGTCAGCCGGATGTGGAGAAAAGGAGGCTCGACAATCCGCTGGAAGTCCCGAACATGCTGAGCTTTCTCACCTACAGAAAATGGGCCGCGAATGTGAAGGGCTTGGACGCGTTTCCGCAAGACCAGTGGCCGGACCGCATTGAGATGCTCTACTACAGCTATCACATCATGGTGGGCCTGGGAACGATCTTCATCGCCGTAATGGTGTTGGCGGCGATTCTATACTGGCGAAAAAGGTTGTTCGCATCGCGCTGGATGCTCTGGACTCTAATGCTGTGCGTGCCTCTGCCGTATATAGCCAACACCGCAGGGTGGATCACTGCGGAGTTGGGTAGACAACCTTGGTTGATCTACGGCCTCATGCGCACGGCCCACGGCGCGTCGCCGCGCGTTGGCGCAGGGAACGCGTGGTTTACGTTGATCGGATTCATGGGAATGTACACTGTGTTGGGAATCTTGTGGCTGTTTCTCGTGTGGCGTGAAATTGAGATCGGCCCAGAGCCTAGCGACAAGTCGCGAGGCGAAACCGATGTTGCTGCGGCGGCGGATTGAGGAGGCACTGATGGGAACGATTTGGTTCTGCCTCGTCGCTTTCATGATTGTCGTTTACGTGCTGTTGGACGGTTTCGATCTCGGTGCAGGAGCCATTCATTTGCTGGTTGCAAAGACGGACGACGAGCGACGGCAAGTGCTCGCTAGCATTGGCTCCGTATGGGACGGGAATGAAGTCTGGCTCATTGCGTTAGGCGGAACGATGTATTTTGCCTTTCCCTCTCTGTACGCGAGCAGCTTCAGTGGCTTCTATCTTCCTTTGATGCTCGTGCTGTGGCTGCTGATCTTGCGTGGAACGTCAATCGAGTTCCGCAATCACATCAAGAGCGCCGTGTGGGATCCCCTTTGGGACTTTGTGTTCTGCGCCTCCAGCCTGCTGCTCGCGCTGTTTTTCGGAGCGGCACTGGGTAATGTGGTGCGCGGCGTGCCCTTGGATGGAAGTGGTTTTTTCTTTGAACCGTTGTGGACGGACTTCCGCCTCGGGAATGAGACCGGCATTCTGGACTGGTACACCCTGCTCGTGGGCGGTCTGGCACTTCTCGCTCTCGCAATGCACGGTGGCTTGTGGGTGCAGATGAAGACCAGTGGTGAGGTTAGCAGGCGCGCTGGAAAACTCACCGGACTCGTGTGGTGGGGCGTGCTTGCATTGACTGTGGTTGTTACGGCGGTGACTTTCCGTGTGCAGCCACACGTTCTTGTGAATCTGAAAACGTGGCCTATTGGCTTCGCCTTTCCACTGGTTGCCGTGGCAGGGCTGGCCGGTGTTGTCTTGGAACTGCGGAAGCGAAGAGAGCGCAGAGCGTTCTATGCGTCTTGCGCTTACCTGACTGGCATGCTGACGAGCGTAGTATTCGGGGTGTATCCCCTGGTTCTGCCAGCACGGAATCCGGCCTTCTCCCTGACTATTTGGAATACCAAGGCCGGCGCATATGGCTTGAAAATCGGCCTGATCTGGTGGGCCGTTGGGATGATTCTGGCAACTGGGTACTCCGTCGTCGTATACCGCTCATTCGCAGGGAAAGTGGTCATCGACAAGGACTCCCATAGCTACGGCAACTGAAGAAAGGAAACCAAATGCACCAATTAACGAAGTTGGGTTCTGCCGTGAGGCGGCAGCGATAGCCTAAACTTGGACTTCAGCGTAAGAGAGAAAATCAATTTAGCTTGAGTTTTTCATTATGTCCGCATAACGAATGAAACGCTCCCTCAAGCTAGGACGGGGAAGTTTGAATTAAGGTTCGGGTGGCTTGCTCCCCGGTGAACCGAGGCGGAGAAGGACCACTTCTACAGAGCCGACTTTGCGACCACGACAGTACCTCCCAGTTTATTGGAACATTCCGGGACGTGCGAGAATCTAATTTCGTGCCTGTATGAGCGACCCAAAACAAAAGGAAGCGTTACACGAAGCCGAAAAGCGAACCCTAGAGATGGTCGCCGACGGCGCGAGTCTCAAGGACGTGTTGGACCAACTCTGCGCTTCTATCGACGTTCAGGTAGCGCCGTCCGTAACTACGGTTTTCGTAATGGATGCGGATGGCAAACATCTTCTACTATCGGGCGGGCCCCGCGTCCCAGGTCAATGGATCTCAGCAGTGAGTCCTAGGCCGGTGACTCACGAGTGCGGCTTGTGCGGAAAGGCCGCGTTTTTGAAGAAGCGAGTCATCGTCGCGGACGTGGCCACAGATCCTGGTTGGCCTGATGAATATCGCGAACTGGCTCTCAGTAATGGGATACGAGCAGCGTGGTCGGAGCCACTGCTGACGAAGGATAACGAGGTGCTGGGTACTTTCGCGCTTTACTCCCATGAGGCGAGAGTTCCCACTGAAGAAGACCTCGCACTCATCAAAGGCGCAGGGTACATCGCTCGCATCGCCATCGAACGCCAGCGGTCGCAGGAAGCTCTCCGGAACGCGCTTGATGAAGTTCAACGGTCGGAGGCTAAACTTCGGCGGGTGATTGACACGGTCCCCACGCTCGCGTGGCGCAATCTGCCCGATGGTTCGAAGGACTTCCTCAACAAGCGATGGCACGACTACACCGGACTCTCGACTGAAGAATCCTACGGCTGGGGCTGGCAAGCTGCAGTTCACCATGAAGACTGGCCTTCGTTAGAGGAGAGATTGCGGCAACTTCGGACCTCGGAAGAACCTGGGGAAATCGAGTTGCGCGTTCGCCGCTATGATGGGGTCTATCGCTGGTTTCTCATTCGTGTCGAGCCGTTCCGCGACGACACCGGCAGGATTGTCAACTGGTACGGAACAGGCACTGACATCGAGGACCTCAAGCAGACGGAACAGAAGCTGCGGGAGGATGAACGCGAGCTACGCCAGATTACTGACGCGATACCGCAGACAATCGTCGTCCTAGACCCGTCCGGCGCCCCGGTCTATGCCAACCAGGCGACACTCGACTATACAGGCGTGACTGCGGAAGATGTGGTTGCTCCGCACTTTCGTGAACGAATCTTCCACCCAGACGACTTGGAGAAATTCAAAGACGAGCGAAAGGCTGCTCTCGCACGCGGACTTCCATTCGAAATCGAACAGCGGGCTCGTGGGAAGGATGGTCGGTACCATTGGTTCCTGATTCGTTACAATCCTTTACTCGATGAGCGAGGAAACGTTGTTCGCTGGTACGCGACGGGCACGGACATCGAGCATCGAAAGCAAGCTGAAATTAGACTTCGACAAGAAGAGCGCGAACTGCGGCAACTCATAGATTTCCTTCCTCAACATGTCCTTGTGCTGGACAAGGACGGCGCCTTACTTCAAGCGAATAAGACGATGCTCGACTACAAGGGCTGCACCCTTGAACAAATGAAAGGTGGCGGAACTCGGGAACGGATCAACAGAGACGTTCATCCAGACGATCTGGAGAGAGTTCAAAACGAACGAAGCGCGGGCCTTTCAAGGGGAATGCCGTTCGAGACGGAGAAGCGGCTGCTGGGTAAAGATGGCCAGTTTCGGTGGTTCCTCTTTCGCTACAACCCGGTACTCAATGAAAGCGGAGACATTGTCCGGTGGTTCGCAACGGCGACCGACATTGAAGATCGCAAGCAGGCCGAGGATCGCATGCGGAATGAAGCTGTCGCGTTGCGAGAGCAAATTGATCGTGACTCGATGTTCGAGGACATCGTCGGCTCGTCGGAAGTGCTCCGTAGAATCCTCCGCCAAGTCACGAAGGTGGCATCTTCGGATTCCACAGTTTTGATTCTGGGTGAAACCGGCACTGGAAAGGAATTGATTGCACGCGCTATCCACAAGCGATCCAACCGCGCAGAACAGGCCTTCATCGGTGTGAACTGCGCCGCAATCCCACCATCTCTTATCGCTTCGGAGCTATTCGGCCACGAGAAGGGGGCCTTCACCGGCGCGACGCAACGGCGCTTGGGCCGCTTTGAATCGGCGAACGGCGGGACGATTTTTCTGGATGAAGTGGGCGACTTGCCCCCGGAAATTCAGATCGCACTGTTACGGGTGCTGCAAGAACGTGAAATCGAACGCGTTGGCAGCAACAAAGCCATTCCCGTTGACGTGAGAGTGCTGGCCGCTACGCATCGTGATCTGGACGCTCTCGTCGCCGAAGGTAAATTTCGTCAGGATCTTCTATACCGACTGAGCGTCGTGCCGATTCAGACGCCTGCGTTGCGCGAGCGCGCGGATGACATCCCGTTGCTGGTCGAGTATTTCATAGGTCGCTTTGCGAAAAAGGCTGGAAAGAAGTTCAAAACCATTGACAAGAAGACGGTCCAATTGTTCGAAGCCTATCAATGGCCGGGCAACGTTCGTGAACTACAAAACGTGATCGAGAGAGCCGTGATCCTGAGCGAGAATGACATTTTCTGTGTGGACGAAACATGGCTCAAACGGGGCGCGCCAGAATTTATTGGTTCGACCGTGGCGCTCAATGGCGCGCTGCATCGGCAGGAAAAGGGAATGATTGAGGCCGCCCTCGCAGAAAGTGGGGGGCGCGTTTCCGGTCCGGGTGGTGCGGCAAGCAAATTGGGGATTCCAAGACCAACCCTTGAGGCAAGAATCAAGCGATTGGGAATCGACAAATATCGGTTCAAAGTTCAGCGGTCAGGCTGATTCCTGCCTGGCTAAGCAACGCGATTGCGTTTGCTCATCAAACAGCATTTGTTCAAAAACGATCATCGACACCGGTTGTAGGTCCCACCTTTTCAATCAATTGTGAATGGGCTTCGCCTTGCATCCCCAGGCGTGTACTCCGGAGCTAGGAATCCATGACGCTGAGGATTGAACGAGCCCGGGAGCGGATTCGGTTGATCGGAGAATTTCGCACTGAGCACCTGGAGCAGCTCAGCGGCGAAATCGAGCGGTGCGGATCACCGGTAGTTTTGGATCTGGAGGAATTAGATCTTGTAGATGTTGAAGGCATTCGCTTTTTCAACACCTGTGAGGCGAAGGGCATTTCAGTTCTGCACTGCTCGCCTTACATCAGGAAATGGATGTTGCGGGAGCGAAGTCGGCCTGGGGTACGGGCCCGAAAGCATAAGAAGGGGCTCGGTTCTTCGGAAGACGAACATGGGGAGCACCGATAGGGGGGTGGAAATCGGATGAGTGGCATGAACGAAGCAAGCTTAGTGGCGGCGGCGAAAATCGGAGAAACTGCGGCGCTAGACACACTCTACCAAGCGCACGCACCGAGGCTTTTGCGCGCGGCATATCAAATAACTCGAAATCGTGAAGACGCTGAAGATGCGGTCCAGAACGCTTTCTTGAGCGCAGTCCTCCACCTTCAAAGCTTCGACGGCAGATCGACCTTTTCCACTTGGTTGACGCGCATCGGCATCAATTCAGCGCTAATGATCATTCGGAAGAGGCGTAACCTACGCGAAATTTCTGTCTACGGTTCGACTGAAGACGGACCGACATGGGAAGCACGTGACTCAGCTCCGAATCCTGAACGACGATATGCAGAGCGAGAACGAAACGAATTTCTCCGCACGGAGGTTCGGAGACTAAGACCCAGGATTCGACGAGCTCTTCAGCTTCATACGTTCCAAGAAAATTCCATAAAGGAAACGGCGTTGCAATTGGGCATCTCAGTTTCGGCCGCGAAGGCAAGAGTGTTTCGTGCTATAGCGGTGCTGCGCAAATCGGGAATGCTGCAGGCTTAATAGTCGCATGGGGTATCGCACCCAGATGCGAAAAAGGGCTGGGAATCTCGGACGGTTGGGAAAACAAGTATGAGTAATTACATGCCCGAATCTGTTCCGACAAAGGTCACAGCAGCCAAAGGCACCAGTCTCGCGCGAGAGTTATTTACGCGCGACTTTTGGATCACCGGCTTGGCGATCCTGAAGTATGTTCCGCGCTCATTTCGGGTCCAGCAAGTCGAAGGCATGACTTTTTTCGCAGCAGACAAGCAGGAGGAGTTTCGCAACAGGGTTCTCCGCATCACGTCCAACAACCCACGGCAGTGGGGCACGATGTCCCTCCCACAGATGTTGCATCACCTTAATCTGGCATGTGGCAGTCCTCTCGGCTTCTACACGCTTCCAGACGAGAGCTATCTCGTATCGCGGACTTTGTTCCGCTGGATTCTGATCGACTGGTATCCGGAGCAAGCGGTCGGACTGCGATTGCCCAAGGGTTTCAAGATTCCGCACGGAGCGCAGTTTGACTTCGACTTGGAAAAGACACAGCTGCTCACAATCCTTGATGCTGCCTGGAAAACGAAATCCGCTGCCGACTGGAGGCCGCACCCCATGTTCGGAAAAATGACGCTTAAAGAATGGGGGAAGCTGCTTCAAATCCACATCGATTACCACCTGAAGCAATTTGAGGCTTAGGGTCGCACCAAACGGAGCGCGCGAAATTGGAGGAGATATGACGGCGACGTACAAAGCAGTTGAAGTAACGAAACCAGGGCAGTTTTCGGAAGTAAGCAGGCCGCTGCAAGATCCCGGTCCCAATCAGGTTCGCATTCGCGTCGAGGCTTGTGGCGTTTGCCATACAGACAGCCTGCTAGTAGACGGTGCATTGCCTAACCTTACCTATCCCCGCATACCTGGGCACGAAGTGATCGGGCGCATCGACGCCGTCGGCTCGAATGTTACGACCCGTTCCGTAGGTCAGCGGGTGGGTGTTGGAATCTGTGGTGGGTGGGACGACACCTGCCTTTCATGCCTTCGAGGAGACTTCGTCAACTGCACTAACGCCGTGCTCACCGGCATGATGATCGACGGCGGGTACGCAGAAGTCATGATGATTGAAGCGCGCGCCACCGTAACGATTCCGGACGGTCTGGATTCTGTCAAGGCGGCACCCCTCCTATGTGCAGGTGTGACGACGTACAACGCCCTGCGAAACGCAGGCTTGCGTGCGGGTGCGCTCGTGGCAATCCAAGGGGTCGGGGGACTCGGTCACCTCGGGATTCAATACGCAAGAAGGATGGGCTTCAGGACTATCGCCGTTGGTCTCGGTCCGGAGTCGGGGAAGCTCGCAAAGGAACTTGGCGCGCACCAATACATCGACAGCGGAGCGGAAGATGCAGCAGCCAAGCTGCGAGCGCTTGGCGGAGCCGATGCCATCCTCGCCACAGCTCCAAGTGGCAAAGCAATGTCCGGTCTCGTGAACGGACTCGCCGTGAGGGGAAAACTGTTGGTAATTGGGATCGCCCCGGACCCCCTGGAAGTGAGTACCGGCTCGCTCGTTTTTGGTATGCACTCGATCTCCGGGTCGACCACCGGTAGCGTGCAGGACGAACAGGAAACGGTGGAGTTTTCTTTGCTTGAAAATGTCGAGCCGATGATCGAAGTCATGCCTTTGTCGAAGGCCCGCGAAGCGTATGACCGGATGATGGCCGCAAAGGCACGCTTTCGGATGGTGCTGGTTACAAAAAACGGCCAATAGCCAGACCAGACGAGCGAAGTGAAGCATCAGCGTCCGGAGAGAGCTGGTCGCGAAAGTAGTGAAATTTTGGAAATAGCCGAAGCGGGGAACGCCGCAGGAGGATCAAGATGTCGTCGAAACCACAGTCAGTTGAGTCTCGAGCAGCATCCGCTCAACCTACGAGCGAAGAAGCCAGAGCCCAGGATTTGTTCAACAGACAGAAGGCTTATTTTGCCTCGGATGCGACAAAGTCCTACGAGTGGAGAATCGATCAGTTAAGTCGCCTCACGCGTATGCTTAAGGAGAACTTTGAGCGTTTTGCGAACGCGTCGAGCAAGGACTTCAAGACAGCGAGCCAGGAGAACGTCTTCGAGGTATCGGCGTCGATCGCCACCAGCGAATACACGAAATCTCAACTCAAAGAATGGATGAAGCCGGTCGAAGCTCCTCTTCCAAAGTTCCTCGCTGCGTCCGGGCACAAAGGAATGGTGTATCGCGAGCCTTACGGCGTCACGCTGATCATCTGTCCTTTCAATGGACCGCTTGTGTTGTCCCTGCGTCCCGCCGTCGCCGCTCTTTCGGCCGGCAATCCGTGCATTTTGAAGCTCTCCGAAGCGCTGCTTGCGACGGACGAATTACTCCTAGAATTAATCCCGAAGTATTTCGAGCCGGAATCCTTCAGTGCCGTCGTTGGCGGAAAAGAAGTGGTTACGAAACTACTGACCTTTCCCTTCGATTTCATATTCCTCACCGGGAGCGTGGGTGTGGGAAAGGTAGTGATGCGAGCGGCGGCAGAACACATTACTCCGGTAGTGCTTGAGCTGGGAGGACAGAACCCCGCCATCGTGGATGAGACGGCGAACATTCCGGATGCCGCCAAGAAAGTTGTCTGGGGCGCAATGGCGTGGGGAGGACAGTGGTGCACGTCACCGGGCTATGCGGTCGTGCATGAATCCGTAGCAGAACAGTTTGTTGCGGAGTGCAAAAAAGCCGTCGTCGAGCTTTACGGTGCGGATCCCAAATACAATTCGGACTACTCCCGCATCATCAGTGCCGCGGCAGTGAATCGGTTGGCATCCCTGATCGATCCCAAGAAGGTGATCTATGGCGGAAAGTCCGATGCCTCGGCGCGTTATCTCGACCCGACCATCCTCTACCCGATTTCCTGGGCCGACAAGATCATGGAAGACGAGATCTTCGGGCCGATTTTGCCCATCTTGGTTTACTCCGACCTCGGAAAATTGCTGGACAAGATCAAGTCTATGCCGAAGCCTCTCGCCGGTTACATCTTCAGCCGCAACCAGCAGGCGATCGATCGCGTGCTGCAGTCGCTTTCGTTCGGTGGGGGAGCCGTCAATCAGACGAACATCTTCTTGTTCATTGAGTCCATGCCCTACGGGGGAGTGGGAACCTCGGGTTTGGGGAACTACTACGGAAAATACGGTTTCGATTCTCTAACGCACGCAAAATCGGTTCTCATCTCTCCGCCCGACGTGGCTATCGATCACTTGTTTCCACCTTACACCAAGGACAAAGTGGACGCCCTCAATCAATGGTTCGATTACTAGGCGCAAGGTGTGTTCGCAACGGAACATCCGGAATGGTTCAACCGATCGGTATTTGAAGTTTCGTGACATCCCTAGGAAGGTGAGTGGTGGAAAAACAGGCTGCGAGCAAATACAGGCATGAAACAGTCGCGGTGCAATTCGTGGAAGCCCGTGGCGTGCGCTACGCCTACCGTCGCTTCGGCAAGGCCGGTGCGGTTCCACTGCTCTTTCTTGGGTACTTCAACTCGAATATGGATGCTTGGGATCCGGCCGTCACAAACAGTCTTGCGGACGGTTATGAAGTCATTCTGTTTGATAATGCCGGCGTGGGTGCATCGGGAGGAGAAACGCCCCCCACAGTGGCGGAGATGACGTCGCAGTGTTTCGCCTTTTGCCGGACGCTTGGCTTAGAGGCCATTCACGTTGTGGGCTTTTCTCTCGGCGGGATGATTGCGCAGCAGCTGGCCCTGGATCATTCTGAGCTCGTTCACCGCTTGATTCTATTAGGCACGGCGCCACAAGGCGGAGAAGGTTTGACTTTCACGGAACTATCGCCTGAAGAACAGGCGGACCCTGTTGCGTTCCTCTTGGCCGCCTTCTTTGCGCCTTCGGTAGCGAGTCAGGCTGCCGGACGTGAATACCTCAAGCGACTCGAATCCCGTACCAAAGATCGGGATCTTCCTGTTTCCAGAAACTCGGCCGTCGCACAGCTTGCAGCAATCAGGGAATGGGGAATCGTACCCACGACCGACCGTTACGCGACGTTGCAGAAGATCACGCATCCGACGCTCATTGTGCATGGAAACAAAGACATTGTGGTTGAGCCCATTAACGCGCTCATTTTGGCGCAGCATCTTCCAAACGCTCAGCTAATCGTCTACTCGGATTCGAGTCACGGTGCCTATTCTCAGCATGCAACTACATTTTTGGAGCACCTGAAATTGTTCCTGAACGCGAAGGGAGAAGTTCGATGAAGTCAACTGCTGAGCTCAACAAACAGCTGGTGCTGGATGGGTTCGACACGTTGTTTAACAAACGCGACTACGCTGCGGCGGAGAAATTCTGGTCGCCGAACTATATCCAGCACAGCGCGCACATCCCACCGGGGCGTCAAGGATTGTTCAACCTTGTCAAGAATCTCCCACCGGCCCTTAGGTACGAGCCGGGGACGATTGTTGCTGAAGGAGACTTCGTCATCGTTCACGGACGATTCTCGAACATCGGTCTTCCTGTGAACTGGATTGCAGCGGACATTCTTCGTATCAAGGACGGCGTTTTTCTTGAGCATTGGGACGTAATTCAGGACGAAGCCACCAAGGCGGAGTCAAAGAGTGGGCTACCTATGTTTAGCGACAAGTTCACGAAATAACGAAAATAGTCGGCGGCACTCACAGCCAAAGTAGAAGAGGATTTGTGGATATGGTTTTAGCTGGGATTAAAGTAGTTGATACGCCTCTGGTTCAAGACGCGATTGAGCTGGCGAGGAATTTGTCGGAGCCGTACCTTTTCAACCATGTAATGCGCTCATGGCTCTTTGGTGCACTGATTGCGGAAGGGGCGACACCTGCTCCGGATCCCGAGCTCTTGGCGGTCTCGGCGGTCCTGCACGATCTGGGAATGACCGACCACTACTCCGCACAGGAGCGCTTCGAGGTGGATGGGGCCAACGCGGCGCGCTCGTTTCTGAAAGAACGTGGAATACCGGCACATCAGATCCAATTGGTGTGGGACGCCATTGCGCTTCATACGACTCGCTCCATTGCCCTTCACAAAGAGCCAGAAGTCGCGTTGACGCATTCAGGAATCGCTGTAGATGTGATTGGGGCCGGACTGGATCTGATTCCTCAAGATAGGGTGCGCGCAATTCTCACGGAGTTCCCTCGCTTGTCGATGAAGAAGCAGTTCCAGGATCGTCTTTGCGGTCTAGTTCGCCAGAAGCCGGCCATCAGCTACGACAACTTCCTGCGGGACATCGGTACGCGGTATGTGGATGGCTACACAGCGCCGACCTTCGCCGATCTCCTGCAAAATGCGCCTTTTTCCGAATAGTTGAAGGATGTCTCATTTTCAGGAGGCAAGCTGAGCTTGCCAGTCGCCACAACCGTAGTGCTTACCGCTCCAATTTCTCCGCTCTTCCGCCTCTTCTGAATTTAAGCAAGGTAACAAGATTTCATAAGTTGCGAGGAGGACTCGCCCAACGTTCGGGATCGCAGGTCGCTATCTTCGCTGCCGTGCCGCCTCGAAATTTGGTAAGCACTTGGTAAGCATTTGACTGCAAATGGGGTGTGTTGGTGCAACTGAGGAGCTTCTAACGCTAAGAAAACAAACGAAACGCGATCAGTGCGAACGGGTCAGAGTGAATTAGCAAACCGCCGCCTCCAGCCCAGCGGCCACTTTCCGCGGGCTTCCAAATGCCTTTATCTCCCAATTTATCCCAATGTGCTCCCAGCCGTGCCCAAACCGTCCAGAGCGAGCCGAACTGCGTCGTGAGTTTTCAGCAACTTACCTGCGAGCCAGAGCGCAATCACGCGTTAGCTAAACCGTTGTACGGGCTAAAGCGTGCACTAGGGGTCGCAACTGAGAAGAGAAGTACTCATTCACTTTGGAGTATGCGCTTGACGTCTCGTTTGCCGTGCAGGATACGAATAATGTGGATGGCGTCTTCCTGTAGAGCGTAATAAATCCTAATGGCTTCAAATCCGACGACCGGCCATGAGCGAAGGTCTTGAAATCGCGGATTGCTGTAGGAATATCGCGGACCCACATGAGGATTTTGGCTTAGAGATTGAACAACGCGCTGCTCAGCGCGCACTTCCGTGCGTCTGACAAGCCGGGAATGGTGGACTTGAAGTCATTCCTATACGGCCGAACCTCAGTTGAGAAGAGGCGCTTTGACGTTTCGAAGCTCTGTCAGCGGTCGACAGTCGCACAAGCGGGCGCTATTGTCATCTCGCACTGACCTTCTTGGAGATCCCTATGCTGAAGCGATTCCTTCTTGTCTTACTTATTGCGCCTTGTTCGCTTTGGGCGCAACAATCCCCAGTACCAGAAATCCTGTACCGATCTGTACCCGACTTCTTGCACCTTCCATCAGATTTGTATTTTGGCGAAGTTACCGGTGTCGCGGTGAACTCGAAAGGCCATATCTTCGTGTTCTCGCGTGGGAATACCACGGGTCCCGCGTACGGTGCCGCAGCCGCGCAACTCTTGGAATTCGACCGGGATGGAAAATTTCTGCGCGAGATTGGCCATAACCTCTATGCATGGTCCTATGCGCATACGGTCGAGGTCGATCCGCAGGACAACATCTGGGTTACGGACAAGGGCTCGGATGTCGTCGTCAAGTTCACTCCCGAGGGACGAGTCGCCATGGTTTTCGGTCGCAAACAGGAGGCGTCAGATGATGGGACTGGGCCGCTGAAGGAAGTCAAACCTCCTCTCCCGCCCGACGATGGATTATTCAGACAGGTTACCGATGTGGCTTGGGATTCCACGGGCAACACTTATATCGCTGACGGTTACATCAATTCGCGAATTGCCAAAGTCGACAAAGATGGCAATTGGATGAAGACTTGGGGAGAGCCAGGGGACAAGCCAGGTCAATTCGACACTCCGCACAGCATTGCTGTCGATGCGCGGGACAATATCTATGTAGCGGACCGCGGAAATCACCGCATTCAGACATTCGACAGAGACGGCAAATTTCTCCGCCAAATCATGATCGACGTTCCCGTTCCACCTGACGCAAAGCCCGCGATCGGCAACAAGACAGACCACCCATCTGGTTCGAGAACGCCGGGTTCTCCATGGGCAATTTGCATTACCCCTCCACCAAATCAGGTGCTGTACAGTTCTGACGCATTTCCGGGGCGGATATACAAGCTGAGTCTCGATGGGAAAGTGCTAGGCATGTTGGGCAAGTCGGGCAAGCAGATAGGGCACTTTGGTTGGATTCATGAGATCGCTTGCCCTTCGGAGAACGAGTTGTATGTCGCTGAACTCTTGAATTGGCGTGTACAGAAACTTCTCTTGGGGACTGGGCACTAGGAGAGGCAGATGGGATTGGAGGCTTCGTGCTCCCCATGAGTGTAGTTCTCAGGTCTATTCTCGCTGTTCTGATGTTGTTACTGAGCGGTACTTCGACTCGGCAGACGAGTCAAGGGCCTACGCAGGGAGTGATACGGACGAAAGTCGTGCTTCTTGGAACCGGCACACCCGTCCCCGACCCTGATCGTTCCGGCCCGGCAACTGTGATTGCAGTTGATGATCGGGCTTATCTCATCGATTTTGGACCGGGCGTCGTGCGCCGCGCCGAGGCCGCGGCGCTCAAGAGCGGTATCGCGGCAGTCGAACCCGGCAATCTCAAGGTGGCTTTTGTGACCCACCTTCATTCCGATCACTCCGCTGGCTATTCTGATTTGATCCTCACCGGATGGACATCAGGCCGGACGGTCCCGCTCGAAGTTTATGGTCCCTCGGGGCTGGCATCGATGACCGAACACATTCTGCAGGCCTATCGCATCGACATCGCGACGCGTACGAATCCCGAAGGAAACCAGCGGCGTTTTCCCGACGGCTCGAAAGTGAACGCTCACGAAATCAAACCGGGTGTTATTTATAAAGACGACAAGATCACGGTCACGGCTTTTGCGACGAAACACGCGATGGAGAGTTACGGATATCGCTTCGATACGCCGGATCGCCGTATCGTGATCTCAGGCGACACAAATCCAGTTGAGGCGACGATCAACGCTTGTAACGGCAGCGATATCTTGATCCACGAAGCACAGGCTGTCGAATTGCTCCCGAAGCTGCCTGAAAGCATCCGATCATTCGTGGCGAAATACCACACGACGACCGAACAGCTTGCGGAATTGGCGAAGAAAGCCAACCCGAAATTGCTCGTGATCTATCACACCATTAGCTTTCCGCCGGGGCTTGCACCTCCCAGGCTTCTGCCGCCCAAAGCCAGTACGGACGCGCTCTACGCTTCTCCTGAAATGCTTCAGAAAGAAATCATCTCGCGATATTCGGGAAACTTCGCAATTGGCAAAGACCTTGACGTGTACTAGCACCGAGCCCTCGTGTAGGCTTGCTTTAACAATCAGAATCCTCTCCTTGATGGATCAGCGCGGAGGAACGGGTTTCACATTGGCGCCGAGGAAAGTATCATCCCGGACGAGATCGAGATACGCTGAATGGTCGCAACCTTGTGGCCGTTTCACGTTGCATTTTCGACGGCAATACAGTTTTCGGAACCTCCCGAATAGTTGATCGGGAAGAACCGGACCACGCATGACCACTATCAACGAAATCGATGCGCGGCCGGAATTGGTCGGTCCCAGAACGATCCGGAAACTGCGCTTCCGAATTCTCCCCTATCTCCTTCTTCTGTACGTCATAGCCTATCTCGACCGGATCAATATTGGATTTGCCGCCCTAACGATGAACAAGGAATTGTCCATTACCAGTCAGCAGTTCGGGTTGCTGGTTGGAATTTTCTTTTTCGGCTATTTTCTCTTTGAGGTACCTAGCAATCTGCTACTTCACAAGTTTGGAGCTCGCGTTTGGATCGCCCGCATTCTGATTACCTGGGGAACCGTGGCCATGCTGACCGGCTTCGCCCATACCGTGCATCAGCTGTACGTGGCACGGTTTCTGCTGGGGCTAGCGGAGGCGGGTTACTCCCCCGGAATCATCCTGTATTTGACGTACTGGTTCCGCCAGCGGGAACGGGCAGAGGCGATCGCATTGTTCTTGACGGGTTTGCCTATCACCAGCATCCTCGGCGCTCCCATCTCCGGTCTCATCCTGGATCATGTGCACTGGTTTGGCATCAGCAGTTGGCGCTGGCTTCTGGTTCTGGAGGGCATTCCGGCTGTCTTCTGCGGTGTTCTCACCTATTTCGTACTGCCAAGTCGCCCGTCGGAAGCTAAATTCCTCAGCCACGAGGAAATGCGTTGGATCACTCAGGAACTGGATCAGGAGGAGCGGCAAATAAGCTTAAAACAGAAAATCTCGGCGTCAGATGCGCTCATGAGCCGCCGAGTGTGGCATCTGGCGCTAGTCGGTTTCACTCTCAACATCGGCATGTACTCGATGAGCTTTTGGATGCCGCAACTCGTGAAATCGCTTTCGAGTCTTTACTCCAATACGACAGTTGGATTGCTTGTCATGATTCCATATCTCGTGGGCTTGCTGGCCATGGTCTTGGTTTCGCGCAGTTCTGATCGCAAGATGGAGCGAAAATATCATGCGGCTATTCCCGCAATCGTCGCAGGAATTGCTCTGGTATTGCTGGGCGCAGCTCATTCTGCCTTTTCTTCGATCTTGTTCTTGTCGTTCGCTTCCGTCGGAATCTACAGCGTGTATGGTCCTTATTGGTCCATTCCGAGTGACTTTTTGACCGGCGTTGCGGCCGCCTCGGGTATAGCCTTGATTCATTCGGTCGCAAACCTAGGGGGATTTGCAGGTCCCTACGCGATTGGGGTTGTTAGCCAGAAAACAGGCAGTTTGTTCGGTGGTCTGGCGTTCACGGGGGTATCCCTATTCGCGTGCGCGGCACTCGCGTTGTTTCTCCCGAAAAGCTCGCTCACGCGGCAAGACTGAGAGACCGCTAGGACGCTGAGGACGTCGGTTTGCAGGACCAAGCTCCGATGAGGGCCACGCACGGAACGGGACTCTTCGACGTTTCTACCTCGGATCGAATCCTTTCCGAGAGAGTGTCCATGTTGCCAAGCCCTTCAAGAGAAAGATTCACCTGCCGCATTTGTGGCAGCAGAGTGCAAAAAAGATCGTAGAGCCACAGCGCGGCTGCGGAGTTGTCTCCCACTGGAATTTCCATCTGCAGGGCTGGTGCTGGCAAGCCCGCCTGCTGGAAGGTACGGTAGAGGGCAAGACCCATCTCCGTATTTCCGCCGGAACGTTCAAGAGACTCGCAAATGAGAACTGCGCAAGCGGACCAAAGAGGCAGGTGCGCGGCCAGTGGGAGAATGGGAGTCCAGCATGGTTCGTGAAAGGCGACCGTTCCACCCGGGCGAACGAGTTGAGAAACTAATTGCCGCGTGGCCACCGGATCGGGAAGAAACTGCAGAATGAAACGACCGACCACCGCATCGAACGGTTTGTCGACCAGGAGTTCCCGCACATCGGATTGCGCGAAGATCACATTGTTCACGCCGGCCTCGGCCACGCGAGTTTTGGCTCGCGCGATCGAGCGTGCATCGCGTTCTACGCCCACTACCTCGCCGGAAGGGCCAACGAGCCGGGCCGCAAGCATTGCGACGTCACCAACTCCGGAACCGAGATCCAGAACACGTTGGGCTGGGCCGATGCCCGCTTGACGAAAGAATCGTTCGGTGAGGGGCGCGAGAAGGTTCGCCTGCCGAATCAAGCGCTCATGTTCAGCATCTGTATTCCCCAGCGCGTAGTGAGAGGCGCCACCACTCGTCGGCATATGGTGGAGGATATCACCATGTTGGGTTTCGTATGGGCATACCCTCACCTCGCAGTAACCGCTCGGCGAAAGCCTCGGAAATGTCCAGCGAGCTGAGACTCGGCGCCTGGTCGCGCGTAAACTTGTGATAGGTTGAATTAGGTTGGGGGAGTAAATCGACGCGTCCCAACGCCGATTCGTGGACCGACTCCCGGAGATTGGAGTGCACATGGCATTCGCGACGATTCTTTTTTTCATGCTTATGGTGCATACAGGTTCGGCGTCGGCACAGACCCGCCAGCTGACCGGTGGATCAACGGCCGCCACAAGCGCAGAAGATGAGATCAAGAAATTGGAGGAAGCGCGCAATCAGGCTATTCTCCACGGTGATGTTGGGGCGCTAGATCGGATGACCTCCGATGACTACACCTTCATTACGTTGAGAGGCGAGATGCGCACGAAGGCGGAGATTCTCAACGGGTTTGCATCAGGATCCTTCCATTATGAGTCGCGAGAAATTTCTGATTTGAAGGTGCGGGTATATGGAGACACTGCCATCGTAACCGGGCGTTCGGTTCAGAAAGGGATGGAGAACGGGAAAGATTACAGTGGCGGCTACTGGTTCACACGAGTGTATGTAAAGCAAAAAGGGCGCTGGCTGACCGTGGCATTGCAGACGACTCTAATTCAGCAATGAATTGGGCCGGGAAGAAATTGATTTCTCGGAGGGGGCATTTGCAGGGCTTTTGCATGAACGGGCGCTCTGGCGACGCGTCTCCACCTGTCTATAAACGGGCATTGTTGTTGCATGGCTCCAAGCGCAACCAAGTGATGAGCCTTGCGGAGATTGAGCAGTACGGTCTCGATAGCTTCGCCGATGCCGACTACGTCATTATCTACGGAATGCGGCCGCGAGAATGGTACGGCCGGGGCATACGTCTGCTCGGTCGCACGGCGGTAGAGTGCACGCGTGACGCACTTGGCGACCGTATTGGCCTCGATGTTGCGTCGGTCGCCGAAAGGATGCCATCGAATCAGGTCGTGGTAATTGATCCCTTCGCTGGTTCGTGCAATACGCTGTTTTGGATTTTGAGGCACCTGCCAAATTCACGAGGTATTGCCTTCGAGTCCGACCCGCAAGTGTTCGAGCTTACCCATCGCAGTCTGACGGTCCTCGGTCAAAGGATCGACCTTGTCCATGGTGACTATGTAAAACGCCTTGAGGAGTGCCGCGTGCCAGAGGATCAAGGCATCGTTGCATTCGTGGCACCGCCGTGGGGCACGGCCCTAGATGAGGTGCAAGGCTTGGACCTTCGACGTACCACCCCGCCGATTAGCGAAATCATCGAGCAAGTTGTGGACCGATTCCCGAAGCATAAAATGCTTTTCGCGACGCAGATCTACGAGAAGGTTTGCGCCACTTCATTGACCCAGGTTCAAGCGCGGTTCGATTGGAGCGAACTGCGCATCTACGATATCAACGAGAAGGGCCGGAACCACGGTTTGGTTCTTGGAACAAAAGGTTGGGCACCATAGATACACGGCGTCAAACAGTATGACTGGCCAGTACGACGCCAACTACGAGAATTTCCGAACGGAATTGTACGATGAAGTTCGGCGAGAGGCTTTCGGCGAAGACATTGGACAGAATAGCTGGTTCACTGCGGACGAGCAGGACAGATTTCTGAATTGGCTGGGCCTAAGTGCGGGAAAGGCTCTCCTTGATGTGGCTTGCGGCGCCGGGGGGCCAGCGCTTCGAATGGCGGCTGTCACCCATTGCACAGTGACGGGAGTCGATTGTGCACGAACAGGCGATCGCGACGGCACGTTCCCTCGCAACTCAGCGTAGTCTTGAAAGCCGTGCGGATTTTCGTATTGTGGACGCGGACAAGCAACTTCCATTCTCAGACGCCAGCTTCGAAGCGGTCGCCTGCATCGATGCCATCAACCATTTGCCGGAGCGTCCGCGGGTGCTCACCGACTGGGCTCGGTTGCTGAAACCGGGCGGTCGGCTGCTGTTCACCGACCCAACCGTGGTCACGGGACCTCTAACCAATGCGGAGGTCGCAGTTCGAACTTCCTCTGGCTTTTATTTGTTTGTTCCCCGCGACTACGACGAACGGATGATTGCGCAATGCGGTCTGCAAGTCGTGGTTTGCGAGGATCGAACCAGGAACGTGGCGGAAATCGCCGAGCGGAGAGCGAAGGCTCGCGAGTCGAGAAGCTCTGCGTTACGCCAGGTCGAGAGCGATGCAGCCTACGAGAATCAGCAAAGGTTTCTTTCTGTTGCCGCTCAGCTCGCTAGAGAGGGCCGGCTCTCGCGCTATGTGTATGTCGCGAAAAAGACTTAGATAGCGCCGCGAACCGTCGTAAGCTTCTGCGAACCTCCGGGGCGTCGCATGGAAACGTACCGGTTGGAACAAGTCACGCGCCGACGAATTGCCGCGCGCCTCCTTCCGTTTGTGTTTCTCATGTACATCATCAGCTACGTCGATCGTGTCAACGTTTCCTTCGCGAATCTTCGCATGAGTGCTGATTTGGGCTTCAGCGATCGCATTTTCGGGCTCGGAGCCGGAATTTTCTTTGTGGGTTACGTCTTGTTTGAAATTCCAGGCGCGGTGCTTGTCGAACGCTGGAGTGCCCGCAAGTGGATGGCCCGGATCATGATCAGCTGGGGCATAGTGACTATCGTGACGGGCTTCGTGCATACGGCGGGTCAGTTTTATGCCGCCAGGTTACTGCTGGGGGTTGCGGAGGCCAGCTTCTTTCCTGGAATGATTGTTTATCTCACACATTGGTTTCGGCTCTCGGACAGAGCAAAAGCCATCGCGTCTCTTTATGCTGCTGTTCCCGCGGCTTCCGTGCTCGACTCTGTGCTTGCCGGTTGGCTGCTTACGATCCGGTGGTTTGGAATGGCCGGTTGGCGGTGGCTCTTCATTGTCGAAGGGATTCCTCCTGTAATCGTGGGCATCGTCGCCTTGTTCTATCTCACCGATAGGCCGGCACAGGCTCGTTGGCTGTCGGAAGCCGAACGAAACTGGATTTCGCAAGAGCAGGAAGCCGAGAACATGGCGAAGAAGAAAGTTCGCTCCTACACTGTTTGGCAGGCTCTTACTGACCGCCGTGTTCTGATGCTAATTCTTCCGTACTTTCTCGCCCATATCGGCGCGCAGGCCAGCATTTTTTGGATCCCCACGTTTATCAAGCGCCTCCCTGGTCTGTCCACTTCGCGAGTGGCGTTGCTAGTTGCACTGCTGGGCGTGCTGGGGGTCCTCGGAATGCTTCTCAATGGCTGGCACTCGGATAGAACGGGCGAGCGCAGATGGCACGCCAGCGTTGCATTGGTCTGTGCGGGAATTGCCTACCTGATGATCGGAAGAGGCTCAAACTTTTCGCTTTCCATTGCTCTGCTGGTTCTTGGTGGAGGAATCTTCTTCTCTTACTATCCTGTGTTCTGGTCCATCCCTACCATGGTTCTCAGCGAGACGGCCGCCGCTGCCAGCTTTGGAATGATCAATTCCATCGGGCATATCGGCGGCTTTATCGGGCCCTATGCTGTGGGGCAGCTCAACGAGCGGACCGGCAGCCTCCTGGCTGCGTTTCTGCTCATCGCCGTCTGCTACCTCTTGGCTGGGACGGTCCTCGCATTGATTAGGATTCCGTCGCCGATCTCATCTGCGGCCGCGAATCCTTCGGCCGAACAAGACTTGGCTTCGTCATAAAAACAGCATGCGCCGCTTACCCAGCGCACTTTTCTTGTTCATTCAATATTCTCGAAACTAAGTGAACGCCCTAATTCGACAAGTGAAAATCACACTTGATGCCGATTCTGGGGCGGATGCTACTCGAAAGTTGACAGCAAGCCGTCCAAGTTCCGGTTGATGGCCGACAATCTGACCAGAAACAGCCAGACAGAGAAGCTGTGAAAGCCTTCACAGGGAATCCTGGCTCAATGCTGGGGAGGCTGGCTTTGCTGTCTGGGCACACCTCAACACCGCTCCTTCCCACCATTGAAGTTGATGGGCCGCGTCCCATGCAAAAATCGAGTTTCCATCGTCGGGGACACTGCGGTCGCGGGACCTGCATGCTCCCGAGTGGTTCTCTTGAGACTACAGCAGCATGGCCGTCGAGCCTGAGGACGATTTGCACTTTTTGGCAAACACAGGAGTGTTACAAGACAACGGGCAGCTTTAACTGGAGCACGCGCATCACTGCGTTGAAGGTCGATTCATGCAAAGCGCACGGAAAATAAGGTTTCTCGGGGTAACAGCAATCGGCCCTCGCCTGCCTTGTTTGAAGTTGACGGAAGGGGCAAAAGCCAAGACTGCCGAATGTAAAAAACAAATGGGGCGGGCGCGGGGTTTGCCCCATTTGATCAAGACCTTCGCCGAACAGATTACGAACCGATTTCTTTTAAGTCATCTGAAGCTTGCTTGTTTGCTTTCTTTGCTTCGGCTTTGGCATCGGCTTTAGGAGCCAACCCTGATATAGCCTTGCCGAGACTAACGGCGCCAGTCCCAGTCACCTTCGCCTTGAGTGCGTCGAATCCGCCGGGGATATCCAGATTCTTCGCAACGTGGGCGGCTGAGACGCACTGGCCGACGTTCTTGAATCCGCCGCATGCAGTCTGCGCGTCTTCGCCGGTCAATGTTTTGATCTTGCCGGCGATGGCGGTGTTGTGACTCAGAACGTCGCTTGGCGCGCCATGCGCCATGTCGGAGCGCGCCGCTGAGCCGGTGTCATGCGAACTGCTCATTCCCGGATTACTTCCAGGCCCGCGGCCCGCGGGTGGTCCGCCAGGATGGGACCGCTGAGCGAAGGCCGGCGCACCGAAAGCGAACACCAGCGCTATCACCATAGGTAGAATGGAACGTCCCACGGTATTCCTCCTTTGTTGAAACTCTTAGGGCTGGCAGCACGCAGGGGGCTAGTCACCTGCACGGGCCGAGGATTGTTGCTATGGTCTTTAGGATGCGCCGATATCGGCAGGGGATGCCGGACCTTGTATGCGAACGTTACACGCCGGACAGCAAATCCGCTAACAGATTGCGCGGCGTCGGCGTTAACAGACCGGAAGGCAGTCCACGTCTCCGCCGTTTCAACGCTCGACAATTTGCCCGCTGACCGGCACAACGACCCTAGGAAATTCATGGTCGTTGGTGTCAATGAAAATGGATCCCTTTAACGACCCAACACGGACTTTCTCAGAGACTAGGTTGAGTTCCACCTGATAGCGGTCTCCCTTGGGTCCACGCTCCGCCTTCAAGCGTAAGCCCGGAACATCGGTGCTCAGTTGCACTTTGAAATCTGTGCCGCCTTCCTGGTGGATCATTAGAACGACGGACGCGGGATCTCGATCGCCTGCGTGCAAAGTTCCAAAATCCACGGCGTCAGGGAAGGCATGCACTCTTTCATATAGATACGTATTGGCGCCTACGTTGAGCACCGGCATCTGTTTACTCGATGTCCTTATCAGGATGGTCTCGGAAGCCCTTCCCGTCGGACCATCTGGTTTTAAGGCAAGGGTCAAGCGGTAGCGTTGACCAGGTTTCAGTGTTTCGAGTTTGGTTGTAAATCGTTCTGTGGCATGCTCAATTTTCTCAATCCGCAGCGGCGCCAATTCATGATTCACAATTTCGATGACTGCCCGGTTCCCTTGACCCCTTCGTCCCGCTACGAAGAACGCTGGTTTTGGAGAAAACTCAATCGCCGGGATAACGAGGCCTGAAAAGGCCAGGCGTGTCTCTGGCTGGGCAGGGTCGTTGAGCGAGAACAGAATCGCCCCTTCGAATTTTCCCTCCAGATTCGCAGTGTCGAGCTTGAAGTGAATCTTGCCTTCCGCGCCCGGAGCGACGGCATGAGGCATTTGTGTAACCAGCAAGGGAGTCGTCATGCTGACCTTCTCGATCACCACGGGTACCGAGCCCTGGTTACGGAGAACAAACTCGTGCTCCACCATTACGCCGGAGAGGACTTTGCCGAAGTCGAAGCGTGCTTCAGAAAATGCGGCACCTGGCGTGCCGGAAGTCACGCTGGGTGATCGCAAGGCTTCTTTGGCCGCTTTCGAGTCGCGCGCCGCAGAAGGCGATATCGCGGACTCTGAACCACAGGAAACAAGGAGAGGGGAAAAGGCGAGAAATACAATTCTTTTTGCAGCGAGAGAAATCACCCACGCGCTCCTAACGAGTTTTCGCCAGAGCCGAGTTTAGTCCCGGCTCTGGCGAGATTTACACCGTCTGGATTCTTAGTGCTTACTCGTTCAGGTAGAAACGCAGCTGGACGAGCTTGTTACCGTTGTTGTCATAGTCCCAGAAGAAGTTCTGAAATCCACCCTGAAACAGGGCGACCGTTTGAAGGGTGTTGGTATCAACGAGTGATGTCAGGGCATCGGTCACGTTAGTAAACTTGTTCGGTTTCATGCGCACGAACAGTTGCTTGTTCGTGGAGCAAACGAGCGCCCCGTTGGGATCGGTCGCACAAGTGGTGAGTGTAGAGGATCCGCCGGGCGTCCCGAGCGTCCGCGCCCACACATCGTAAGACGCAGTGGCGCCCGTCGTGCAGGGGACCAGCGTCGTTCCAGTGGCCGTCGAGATATTGGTGTTGCAAGGAAGCTGGAACACCGCTCCTTGTTTCGCGATTTGAGTCCCGTTGCAGTCAAATGCCGGATCAAAGGCGTTTCCGTCGCAGACCGCAAACGGGCCTTGGGTCAGCCAGATGTCCGTGCCGGGAACAGGATCAACGTCCGGTCCGTCCTTACCATTTGTATAGAGGGGGACGAAAATCGTGTGACGATCCGAATTGGTCAGCGGTGGGTTCTTGCCGTTAGTCACGCCAATCAGGTTCAAGTTGTAATGAGGCCCATTGGACGTAATGCCGTTCCCGTTCTGAGCAAAGCTGGGAATCGACGCAACTGCAATACCAAGCACTGCCACACCTGCAACTAGTGTTAGGTCCCATAAATAACTGGTCTTAATATTGCTGGGAATACAGGCATCTCCTGTGCACAATGGAGGTGCCTATGGCGATGGGACGA
>Ga0306920_100000513_pt1 | contig 45282 bp, 47 predicted proteins | sample flu12Cox44000170_FD_204666 | JGI IMG/M metagenome (GOLD analysis project Ga0306920, IMG submission 204666) | Lab enrichment of tropical soil microbial communities from Luquillo Experimental Forest, Puerto Rico - flux4day.12C.oxic.44.000.170 (v2)... | ecosystem: Environmental > Terrestrial >... | reverse complement strand
TCCGACAAGTAGACTCGACAAAAATGAGCGCCGTGAGGATTCGGATGTTCAGGCCAAGGTCAACCGCGCTACGCGCCGTGGCCCGAGCCAGGTCCCCTCGGCAACCGTAGGAACGGAAGAGCTTCCGCGCGATGTGTTCCACTCGGTCGTATTCCTTCTGCTTCTGCTCGCGGGCAAATTCCGCGCGTATGTCCTCGGGAGAGTAGGCGTGCGCGTAAAGAGGCTTCGGAGCTGCGCCCGGAGAGAGCAGACCAAACGGGAAGAGACCCACCATCAGTAGGCTGCTGAACGCTAATCCGTGAGCCTGTCTCGTTCTTTTCATTTCGGAACTCTGTACCACTCGTAACTCCTGTACCACGCTCATAAGCCTAGATTTTGTGGGCACACTGGCCAATGGCTCAGCTGTACCTTCGTGGTTGGGCTGGGCGTACCGCGTCGGGAGTAGTACCCCGTCTTTGACTTTGGCGAAACTAAAGTGCGTCAGGCGAGCCTTGACCAGGGACCGTAAATGATTGTGCTTACAGTCGTTACAGCCCTGGGTAAGGGTAGGCTTACGCCCTCCGCTAGAAATGCGAGCCAGGCTGCCGAACGGCAGCTGGCGGAAGGTTTCGCTCAGGATACTGATTCTGCTGCTGCGGAGCGGTCAGGATAGCGGCCCACGGTTCTCGTCGGCCGCTTCGCGCAGCGTTAGTAAACGGTCTCCAATAGTAGGGGCATTGATCATGCGTCTCTTCATTTTGTCGTTCTCTCTCGGGTGCCAACGCATAAAGCTGAGAGCAAAACTTGGGCGCAAACCCAACTTTTTCGCCGTCAATCATCGACACTAGAGACGCCAAAGGCTTTTGGGGCCTTAGGCGCGTCAAAGAACTGACAAAGCCGCGGTGATAAACTCTAGCTGTGCTGCCTCGCATCCATCCCATGCGCCTCCTAGCCGGGAGCGGAGAGCGTGCTGCGATTACCTTAACCAGGGTCACGGGCTATCGCCGCTCCCCCGAGGGGAAGACAACGACGGCCAATTATTCGCTCAAACACGCACGCTCCGGATCAGACAGATGGACGGCCTCAAGCTCTCCACTGATAAGCTCGACCTCGCCGCTCCAGACCGTGGCGATCTTGCCACCGCGTGATTTTCATAAGGTTTCGCGGGCCGCAGGCCCTAAAGGACAGAAGGAAAACGAAAATCTTGGGAACCGCGTTTCTTGGGTAGGCATGGCTCTAGATGCGCGGAACTGCACTCCTTTCAGGGCAAGCAGTTCAGGTTGAGGTGCCGGTCTCGCTTGTTGATCTCGACCTGGACGACGTTCGGGTATGGGCTCTTCTCCAACCCCATCTTGGCCCCGTTGAAGTAAAACTGTCCGTCGGTGACGTTGCCGGCCATGAAGTCGACGTTGACGAGCACTCCTTCTTCGGTTCCGCGGTAGACCAAGGTGCGATATTTGACGGATGGGATTTCCGGGTTGGACTCGACCTTGTCTTGCAACGGCGGTCCGCACCATTCGATGACCGTCTCGGGAGTGAGCTGATCATAGCTGTGCGGCGGGCAAGCTCGCCACGCCGCACTGTGAGTTAGAAGCCAACCGACTCCGACCGCGGCTACGATTCCAGCACTGCGGCTGATCAAAATTGGCCTCATCTTTTTAGTGTTTCCTTTTTTCCGAGCTTATCCTTGATCTTTCGCAACCTCGAAGCTCTAACACTCGCGCAAACATTCAACGGGCCGGAACATACATCAGGAAAGGCGGTGAGCGAATGTGGAGGGTCCTCGCTTCCTAAGGAGAAGGGAGCACTGACGGGGAAGCTTGTTGAACTTCTCGGGTGAGACAAGGCTAGCGGTCCAACTCAAATTGCGCTATCGACGGACAAACGTCATGAGCTGGATCGAGTAGATGCCGACGCAGGACGGCGGCCCACTCGTTCAGCTTGTCGACGAGCACGAGCAAGCGTTCGTGCTCGGTCATTTCCTCTTCGGTCATTTTCTGTCGCAGTCGGTCGCTGAGAACACGTCGTAGATTCTCTTCTCGGCGCGATCCCCGGCAACTGTCGTGATCGTGCCAGCGAAGCGGAACTGGTCGCCGACGGCGTCGACGTTTCGTTGGCGTCTTTTTTCGGATGCGTGCACCGCAGTGCACAGAGATGAACTGGATGCGAGCGCGAGGGTGTTACAGTGCTCCTAGAGGACGCACCCGTAGCTCAGTTGGATCCTGCGCTTGACCTCCTAGCAAGAGGCGGGAGTTCCACGGCTGACAAAAAGCTCACCATCCTCTGCCTCAGCTGCTCCCCTTCAGCCTCAATCTCCTCTTGCGTGCGAAGATCAGGACTGATGGGACTAATGAACAAAGTCCACTCATATTTGATCTGTCGCGCCCGGCCGGCTTCCACCGAATTGGCAGTATGAGTTTCCGCAACTCTCTGACAGTACATCGCCAGCATATTCAGCTCCATTCGCTGAAGCGAAAATTTACAGCAATGACTCGTTGCCCAATTGGCTAGACACACTTGCGCACCACGACGAGTCCGAGTATCCCAATCGTCAAAAGGCCAAGAGTATTCGGCTCCGGAACGTTCGTTGGATAATCATTGGAAACGATTAAGCCCTCGCGCAAACTGTCCGAGGTGTCATATTTGTAGCCCACGTGACCGATAGTTAGGTCGCCAGTAACCTGCACGTCCGTCCAAGTCCAAGTGAGCATTCCTCCCGTATCTGCAAAATCCCCTGTGGCGGAAGAGCATACCTGACCGTCGCTGTTGGATCCTTTGCACCCACCGCTGCTTAAAGAAGAAGTAATTGTCGACCAGCCGGCTGTCGGCGCGCTGAGTGTCCCCGCGAGCGAATCCGTAGTACCGATCTTAAAATCCACATTGCTGATATCGGTATAGGCGGGGCCGACTGAGGATGTGTTTATCTTGAGCGTCACATCGCAGAGGTTACCGTTGCAAACCGCCGTCAACGTGTAAGAGGAACCGAATCCGTCGTTCGGATTCGATACTGAAATCGTGTCAGCAAAAACCGGTGAGCTGCTCAGCAAAAAGGCCCCTACCAGAAACAACAAACTTCCCATTCTCAAACACTTCATGCAGTTTCTCCCTTTGCGGCATTCTTGCGGACCTCTGCGGTAGGGATGGCAGGATGCTCTAACGTACCTGGAAGCAATTGGTGTGCCAAAAAGGCCGCTCTGGACAAAAACCGCCTTCTTTGTCGCTAACGTTCACAAAAAAAAAGCATAGAGGAGGTCCTGCAAGCAAAATCGACCTAGATCGGCCGCTTAATTCCCCTTGCGGGGATGGTATTTCCACCTTTTGCGGCTCAGATTTGGCAACAAATGTTCTTATTTCGGTCTTGCTGAGCACCAAACCGAAGAAGCCTCGGGACTCCGCGAACTGCGGGTCGACCAAGTGGAGGGCATAACACGCTGCAGCACAGTGAATGTAATGGAACAATGTGGTTGCCGGATAATCTTGATATCAAGTACTCGCGACGCGACGACCCGAGAGAGAAGGCTGCCCGATTCCTGCGCCGGGATGCGCTCTTTGCGTTGTGTCACTCGCTCCGAGTCCCTCGCGTCGAAGCCATGACCACTGGGCGAGAGAATCACCGGTGGCCGGCGCTAATTACCTACTAGAGAGAGTCGCACTGCGAACGCAGATCCATGTAACCAAATGTGTTCGGCGCAAGAGGAGGATGTGACCTTTTCTACTCTTTTCCGCTAACCACGGCTGAAATCGATCACTGATGCTTATGGACTTAACTAAGGCGGCCTGGAAGCATAAATGCTTATCCATGGACGGTTGAAGGATGGCTCTATGCTGAATAAGCTTTCGCTCACCCTATTGTTGATTTGCGCCTCGCTGGCGATGGTTCAGTGCCAGGAATCACCAAGCCTATCCGGCATTACAATCGTGCCCGACAAGGCGGCTCTCACTTACGTGGGGCAGACTCTACAGTACCAAGCCTTGGGAACCTTCCAGAGTCCTGGTCATCCCAACCTCACTAAGGACATAACTAGCCAAGTAAACTGGCAGTCGACTAATCCGGGGGCGGCAACGATCAGCAGCACAGGGTTGGCTACAGCTGTGGCAGCTGGCACCACCCAGACTACAACGATTTTGGCGACGACTACGGCTTTCGCTGGAACCGTTCAGGGGTCGACAACGCTAACAGTCTCTGGGGAGGCGACCCACGACCTAGTGTCGATCACAGTGATCCCGAATAATACCGGCTGCAGTGCCACTTCAGGGTGCCCCCAAATCGTCACTGTCGTGGGAGGAACAGCGCAGTTCCTAGCCATCGGCACCTTCAACACGGCACCATTGACCGAAGACATCACTGACAAGGTCACGTGGACGTCCAGCGCCGCACAGATAGCCACGATTGACTCAACGGGTCTAGCGCTTGCGGTTTCGGTCGGCCAAACCACGATTACCGCAATAGGCAAGTCCAACAGCGGCGCAGACATTGCAGGTACTTCGAATCTTACGGTTCAGCCTTCTGGTGGTGGGCAAGTTCCTACTGTCACAGTTTCCGAAGTTGGTTTGGGGACTGGCACGGTGACGAGTTCCCCCGTTGGCATCAACTGCACTTCTAATGTTGGATGTTCGGCCACTTTTCCAATTGGCACCACTGTGACTCTAGTCGCGACGCCAGCAACCGGTTCTAGTTTCGGAGGGTGGTCTTCCAATTGCAGCAGTATAACAGCGACATCCTGTTCGGTCATATTGAGCAGCAACACAAACGTGCCTGTGGCTGCTATCTTCAATCGACTGCCTTGATGGTTCGGTTTCGGCCGCGGAGCCGGAGCAGGTGATCGGGAACGTGGACATTTGTGTCTAAGTTGTTCTGCGAAACCAATAACGGTCTAAGGGCCAGTTGCAAGAATTAGTATTAGTCAATAATGCGAGTAAAACTAGCAACCCAGAGGGTCGTCGGAGCAAGGCGAAATGAAAAGCGAACTTTCCTTCAAGACAGTAGAGTGCAGTACGTACGAGCGGCTACTGCAAAGATGCATGGCGACGGCTGAAGTGTGGGCGTCACGGCGCCAGGAAATTTGCGAAGCGGGATCGGGCAACAAGGAAGGCGGTGCAGAACTGCTGCGCCTGCAGGCGGACTATGCGAAGTCGTACAACGATCTGTGCAAGCATGTTGGGAGATGCGAGGTTTGCCAATTGTTTTCGTTCGGGGACCATGGGGATGGAGCGAAGGACAACAAACTGTTGTACGTGAAGGGATCTTCCGAATAAACGGAACGTCGCCAGCCCGACAGGGCGGTCCTGCGCACGTCGGCCCTAGCTACTTTCCGTCGAAAAATAGCTGATTCTGAATGAGCCAATCAATCTGCTGCTCTCTTGTCCATTGAATGAAGACTTTGCGGACTTCTAGGACCGCCGAATGGTGGCAACGAACGTGATCACTAATTGGTAGTTCATCTGTGTGATTTACTCAAGGGCAGGACGAGCCCTGCCTGGAAGTTAAATTATGGCTATTCGAGTCACGGATATGGAATGGGGGAGCCTCATCACTCCCCATCGCTTGGATAAAACTGGTATCAGGCGCGGCCTCCTTGAAGAACTGGCCCTGAAAGCCCTCTATCTCAATGGAGAGATGTCACTTATCCAACTTGCTGATCACATGTGCCTAAGCTTGGGCGTAGTGGAAGAAATTTTCCAGTTCTTCCGCCAAGAGCGCCTTTGTGAGGTCAAAGGGATGGTTGGCGGCACCCATCGTATCATTGCCAGCCAAGAAGGGCGTGAGCGTGCCGCAGCTCTACTGTCACTGAATCAGTACGCCGGTCCTGCCCCGGTGTCCTTGAAAGATTACAGCGCCCGAATTCGCATGCAAAGTGTTCAATCTGTGCGGATTGGCTGCAAAGACCTGGAGCCCGCTTTTGAGGATCTGGTCCTTGAACCGGACCTCCTTCTTCGCCTCGGGACGGCCGTCGTTTCCGGTACCTCTATGTTCTTGTACGGTCCGGCTGGCACCGGCAAGACCAGCATCGCGATGCGTATTCCTTTAATCTACTGCGATTCCGTCTGGATACCTCATGCGGTCGAAGTGGACAACCACATCATCACTGTCTTCGACCCCGGCGTTCACCAATGCATCTCTGGTGGTGAGCCCGAGGAGACCGATCGTCGTTGGGTCCTGTGCCGTCGCCCCCGTGTCATCACGGGAGGTGAACTTACACTCGATACGCTTGATGTCCAGTACGATCCTGCCAGTCACTATTCAGCCGCGCCCGCTCAGATGAAGGCGAATAACGGTGTGCTGGTTCTTGACGACTTCGGACGCCAGCGCGTCCAGCCACATGAGCTCTTGAACCGCTGGATGACAGCGCTCGGTACGCGCATTGAGTTTCTCACTCTGCCCGGTGGTAGGAAATTCGAAATTCCGTTCGACGTTATGGTTGTTTTCGCCACCAATATTGCGCCGCACCAACTCGGTGACGAAGCGTTCCTACGACGCATACCGAACAAGATTCAGGTGAATCACGCGACGGAGCAGCAGTTTAAAGAGATCTTCATGCGCGAAGTGAACTCGCCCCGCCACCAACTCAATGTCTCCCCGGAAGATCTAGACTTCCTCGTCTATCACATCACTGAGGAACTGAGGAAACCGCTCAGCCACTGCTACGCCCGCGACATCCTGAACCAAATCTTCTGGGCGGCCAGCTATCTTCACGCCAGGCCAGAATTCAATCAGCAACTGGCTCGTTGGGCTTGCAGCAACTACTTCCTGTCTGAGGCTCTCAAGGGCGCTCGGCCGCAATCCTGAATCAAATGCAGCTATCACAGTGATGGCAGAACAGCCTCATCTCCTGTAATCAGCGCACGCTTGATTCGTAACGCTACGGTCAATCCTTCCGCTAGATTCCGGAGCTCTGAAATGCATTGCCGAATTCCGAGTTAATCCTGTCATTGCAGGGACGTAGGAACCGCAACGTAGCCGGCTATCTGTCCGTGCTGTATGCGCGTAGCTACCAGTTCAAGCGGGGCGGTGTTCTTTGCCACGTTGAACACCACTACTTCATTGAGCGCGCGATCCTTTAGCTCAATGCACCTTTCATTCCCGAACGCCACGCAAACGGAATAGCGCTGCGCCTTTGTGTCCACCATTTTGTATTGAAGAGTCACGGGCCCGACATTCACACGGTTATTGCTCTTGTCAAGTTCGAAGGAAATTGCCTGCCGCCGCGTCTGCGCCAGCAACTGGTTCACAGCTTCACGCGTCGCGGAAATCTCGCCCTGCTGAGTTCCGACGACCCCAACTACGTCGGCCAGTCGGTTGGTTGTCGCTTCCCATGCTTCCCGGTTCGCAGCGACCTGCCCGTCGATTTCTGGTGAGTGAGTTGGTGTCGGGTTCGACGGCTGATTCGAAGGTTTGGGCTGGGCTGGCAACGCGCTGGCGGTCGCAATGCGGTAAAGTGTTCGCGTTGGCGGGTCCGACTTCGCCGGCTTGACGGCTGGTTCAGGATTGGGGATTGGTTCAGAAATCGCCGTTTTTTTGTGCCGTTCCAATGCGTCGAGCCGTTTTTGCATATCGCCCAACTGTTGCTGGAGCCAGTGGATCTCCTCGTTCGCTGAGGTCACAGCGGTATTGTTAAGGTTCACCAAATACACTTTGTATCCGACGTAGCACACTAGCCCCAGTGCCATCACTAGAAGCACGGAGCTGGTCAGGCGAATTAGTAATTTTCCTTGAGAAGACGTTGGTGCGCTCGCTGGAGCAAATGCTTGCCGATCAAATTCCACTCCCGCCATTGCTTTGACTCCTTCTAGCGTCTCGAAAGCGATTTCCTCAATGTGCAATTACCCGGCTCGGATACATCTTCTGTAGATTCATCACGACTTCCTGCGTCTCTTTCGGCAGCAACGCGCATTCGCGCTCCGCATATTCCTGCTTTGTTCCCCTCAACTCGATCTTGTATTTCCCCGGTGCAATAATCAGCAGCAGTGGTGTCGCGCCCACCGCTTTCCCATCGATCCAGACCTGCGCTCGCGATGAAGTTGACCGCAACAGCAGCCGCGCCGCATTTTGACCTGCCTTCGCTTCCAAATCCGCTCGGTTCGCCTCCGGACTCGACGCACTCATAGCGGCCGTAATATGGGGTGAACTGGTCGTGGGCTTCGCCTGAGCTGGGGGCACGACGGTCGTCTTAGGAGCTGCGACCGTAACTGAATTCGTGACCGATGTGGCTCCCGCAGTTTCTGCCGCCGCTTGTGCACTGACGGTGCCAGGATGCGCCAGGTACCAAAACCCACCCGCCAACAACGTCACCACACAACGCATTGTTCCACGAGTACATCTTGTCGACAATTCGGTCATTACGCCACCATCCGTATTTCGCACACAACTCTCGCTCCGATCAGCAGCAGTCGGACTTCCAAACAGCTCCAAATTGGGCACTTGAAAACAGCTGTTAGAATCAAGCGATTCCCTCTACCTAACGGTGGTAACCGTAGCTTCCTTCGCTCGTCTCCCTTTTCGGTCACTAAAATCGCACTTCCGCAGAAATAAGAGTCACCGAATGGATACAGCCCCGCTCCGAAACCCACGTCTATCTCCCTGATTCCTTGGTAATTCCTTCGACTGTCGTGTGGGCCTATCCTTGCTCTGACCTCCCGAGTGCGGTCCCGCAAAGTGCTGGAGTGTCCGTGAGTCTCGAGCCCGACGCCACTACTGGATCTTTGTTTTGCACCTCAACGGGGCTTCCGGAGAAACCGGCTCGGTCCGTATTGCCTCACGCCCACCCGCGCGACCCGGTCTTTGTCAGTCCCCGCAATTTCTTCCGCTTTTCGTGGTTGGAATTGCTCGGTTCTTTGTTCCAGCACGATCGGCCCGAGTCGACGAATGAAGCCCTGGACTTGTTTCGGCAGATCCCCCTGCTGGACCGCCGTATTGTCGTGACACCACTCACCATTGCCCTGGCGATTCACCTGCTCGCGATTCCGCTGCTCTCATTTTTCCTTCACGTCGTGCCGAGTCGTGCCGCAGGGGATGGTAGGACGCAGCTGCAGCAGCACGACATCGTGTACTATCACTTCACCAAGCTCGACAAGCCGTCAAAGTTCCCACGTGTGTCGTCGAAAGGCCACGAGGGCCATCGAGGTTCGAACACCGCCGTCGACCGAGTTCCTCCGGCCGGTGCGTCGAGGTCTTTGGGGCCCCTCTTCGCGATTTCACACCCTCGAGTGCCAGACAACGACCACCAGACCATTCTTCAGTCGAGAGCGCCGGAGGATTTGAAAATCAAGGCGGATGTTCCGCTACCCAATGTGATCGTCGCAGGTCCTGCCGCACCGAAACGCCCTATCGAATTCAATGCCAATCAGGTTCGTCCACGGCAACCTTCCGGGCGTTCCCTGCCTTGCGATTCTTTGGTACTGCCAAAGATTGCTGCAGCCCCCGCGACAAACGGGATGTTAGGCGTCTCCGTACCGCAGCCGCATCTTCCGGTTCCGATTGGAGGAGCTTCCACGCCGGTCCACGCTGCAGCGGTGAAGTCCTATGGCAGTTTAGGTGACGGACCCGCGATCGAGGCGGAACCGGTAGGGGACGGAGGCGACAGTAGCGCGAGCATACTGGTTCTTGGGCTGAATCCAACCGGTTCGGCGCAAAGTGTCGCTCTTCCGCAAGGCAACCGATACGGCGAATTTTCTGTGTCTTCGGGCGCGGGTTCCGGTTCTCCCGGCGGCAGTGGAAATGGCCCAACGGGCGGCGGAAACGGCGCCGGAAATGGCGCAGGCGGAGGCGCAAGCACTGGCATCGGAAATGGGAATTACGGGGGCGGAGGAGGAAACGGTTCGGAAGGTTTTGTCGTTGTGCACGGGTCCGGTTCCGAAAGTAGTATCTTGGCTGATCCCGGCCCCACTGCGGCTCAGCTCGTGTATGCGATCCCGGCATCGATGCTCCTCCGCCACAACAAGCTGGTCGTCTCAGCCGGCCCGATCGGTGGCGGAGGTTCTGCGGCTTATGGTGTTCTGCCCTGCGGCAAGATCTACACTGTGTTTCTTGCGACCGCACAGAAACAGTGGTCGCTTCAGTACTGTCAGAAGTCCCAAACTCCCGGATCGTCCGCAAATCGTGCGCGATCTACTGTAATCCACACGGAACTACCGATTCTTGCTCCTGAGGCGGAAACGCGTTTCGACTTCAAGCGTGTTCCGCTGCCGCCTGAGAAAGCTTCTAAGTCAATTTTGATTCGCGGCGTACTTACAGAAGAAGGGAAGCCGGAAAACCTCGAGGTCCTCCAAGGACTGCTACCGCTCATGGATTCAGCTGCACTTTCCGCATTTAAGCAGTGGACCTTCAAACCCGCGATGCGCTCCGGAAAGCCGATGGGTGTTGAAATTCTCCTCAGTATTCCTATGAATTAACCCCTCTGTTGAACGTGAACTTCTTGTGCTGTACCTGGTTGAAGCCGCGTCTTCACGCGCGAAAGAATAATCAAAAGCTGACTTTCGGACTTTTCAGCAGAACTGCTTAGCAAATAACTTCTTCCTTTTCATCACGCTGAAGTACTGTCCTTCTGACGGCCGTTGCTCACGCAAAATGGCATGGCCTGTGCTACATTCAGTGACCACCCGGGTACGCTCCCGAGATTAAGTTTACATGGTTTTTACGCTCTGATTACATTGCTTACATAGTACCCGCGGTTGTCCTTAATCACCCAAGGGTCCTATTGAGCAATTCAAATCGTGAACCGATTCTGGCTGTATAGTTGGAGGAAGTTTTGGAACGAGTCTGTCTGCAGATTTTCCTTGTCAGTTCGGATCACGGGCTAGGCGTAGCACTCGGCAGGGCTCTGGGTGAAGGCTTCACGCTTCGATGCCAAGGCCCATCTAACATCGGCGGCGTGAAGGAAGCCCTTTCTTGGACCGACGTTTTCCTGGTTGATCTGCGCGAGGCGAAACTCGAATCGTCCGATCCTAGTTTTCAATTCCTTGACGACCTAAGTCGAATTCCAATTCATCCTCCCGCTATCGTCCTCTCCGACGAAGAGCACCGAGAGGTTACGTTACGTGCGATTGAGCGCGGTGCCGCTGACAACATCTCACATCCGCCGAATGTTCCAGAATTGCGCCTGCTTCTGAACCGCGCTCATCGATTCTATAAGGCAGAGCGTGAAATTCGTGAACTGCGCGCCGAACAGGACCGTTCCGGACGGCTGCACAATCTACTCGGCACGTCGCCGGCTATGCAGGAACTCTTCGATCTCGCGAAGCGCATCGCCCCTGCTGACGTAAACGTACTGATCTCAGGCGAAACAGGAACGGGCAAGGAACTCATGGCTCGCGCCATCCACCACCTGGGCTCGCGATCACGTGGGCCATTGGTCGCGTTCTCCTGCGCCAATTTGCCCGACACCCTGGTTGAGGACGAATTGTTTGGCCACGAAAAGGGCGCGTTCACCGGCGCGTTTTGCCCCAGGCAGGGACGCGTTGAATGCGCGAATCACGGTTCGCTTTTTCTCGATGAAGTCGGCGATCTGCCGATCGGCCTGCAACCGAAGTTGCTTCGGATCCTGCAAGAGCGCAGCTTTGAACGCCTCGGCAGCAATCGCACCATCGAAGTCGACGTACGGTTGATCTCCGCAACGCATCACGATCTCGGTGAACTCGTGAAGCAGGGCAAGTTCCGTGAGGATCTCTATTACCGTCTTAATGTCGTCGAACTCCGCCTGCCACCACTTCGCGAGCGCCGCGACGATATTCCGATTCTGGCGCAGCACTTTCTGCTGAAATATGGGCAGCTTTTCAAAAAACACGTCAAGCATCTGTCAGAGCACGTTCTTGCAGCCCTCGATCAATATCCGTGGCCGGGCAATGTCCGCGAGTTGGAGAACATCATTCAGCGCGCTGTGGTGCTGTCGGAAGGACACACGCTCGAGCTATCGGCGCTTCCGCCTGCATTTCGCCAGGGAACGCCCGCGCCGGTTGAAAAGTCCATTGATGCTCCCGCATTTGCTGGAACTTCTTACGAGCAGGAACTGAAGCGTTTCAAACGCAATCTGGTTCTGCGCACGTTGCGCCAGTACAACTGGAAGAAAGCGGAGAGCGCCCGTGCATTGGGAGTTGCGCGTGGCTACCTCCATCGCTTGATCAACCAACTCGATATTCGCGAACCCGGCACGGCAATTCTCGAAGAACAAACCGCCCTGAGCGAGGTCGTCTAAGCGATGACCGATTCAGGCGTGCATGCTGTCGAAGAGCTCTCCATGCGGCAATCGTTCGCTCCAGACTCCGATCTCGCCTTCCTACAGGACTTCTGCGTTCCCTTCCTTGTAGGCGCACAGAATCAGGACGGAGGCTGGGGTTTTCAGCGGAGTGGCGAGAGCCGTGTCGAACCAACCTGCTGGTCGCTGCTTGCTCTCCGCAATGCTCCAGGTGGCGTGGCAACGGACACTTTTGCGAGCGGGCGCCAATATCTGCTGGCCGCGCAACTGCGAGACGGCTCCTGGCCTGCGTCTCGCGAGGAAACCCGCGGCAGTTGGGTCACTTCTCTGGCTTGTAGTGTCCTCTCAGTCGAGGAACAGTGCACCGCGGCAGTTTCCGCTGGACTACAGTGGCTTTGTCGCGATTTCCCGCGTGACAGCTCTCCGTTCCGCCTGTTCGTACGAAGGTTTTTTTCGTCCGATTCCTATTCTGCTCACGACGACTCCCTTCGCGGATGGGGCTGGACGCCCCGCACCAGCAGTTGGGTTGAGCCCACCGCATTTGCGCTTCTCGCGTTGCGCGACGCCGCGTCTGCCTGCATGCCACGCGATGCTTCCGCCCGCCAGCAACTCGCGGTTGAACTCCTCTACGACCGCATGTGTCCGGGCGGTGGGTGGAATTGCGGAAATCCCATGGTGTACGGTGTGCCGGGCGAACCGCTGGTTCTTTCCACGTCCTGGGCACTCCTCGCACTTCGAGATTATCCAAGCCACGAAAAGAAGTCCGCCGGCCTCGCTTGGCTTCGCAATTCATATCCTCAGATCACCAGCCCGGGCTCACGCGCCGTCGCCAAAATTGCATTGCAGGCCTATGGCGCTGGCGTTGCGGATAATGCTTCTTCGCTATCGATGCTCTTAGACCAGTGCAATCATCACCAGACGGTTCACGTGATTGCGTGGACTTGTCTCGCCCTCAACCCGCAGCGCGCATGGTTTCCGCCTTGCAAGGGTGCAGCATGAACTACCGCAACCAACAACTCATTCCATGCTTTCAGAGGCCGCCCTCGCGTGTCGTCATTCGTCGCGCCTCGACCTATAGACAGGACTTGACGGCGCTGATCTTGGAAAGCCTGCGCGTTTATCAGCTGCCCGTCCTAGGCAAGTCCGTGTTGTTGAAGGCGAACCTCGTGGGGCTCGATCCGCTCGGTGTGATGAATACTCATCCCGCCGTCATCGCCGCTACCCGTGAGGCTTTTCTTCGGCTTGGCGCTTCCGCCGTATTCGTCGGCGACGGCCCTGCGATGGATCGCGACACGTTTGCCATCCTCGAGTCCGTCAAACTCAAGGACTTCACCGGCCCGGTTGGGGGGTTCTTCCGCGATCTCAACCTTGACGACGTGAACCGTGTTCCACTGCCGACGCGCGCCTCGCGCCTCAAGGAGCTTTATCTTCCCCGTACTGTCTTGGGCGTGGACTTCCTCGTTTCCGTCGCCAAACTCAAAACCCATCACTGGGCCGGCGTGACACTTTCGCTGAAGAACATGTTCGGCATTGTTCCCGGCGCTTGCTACGGCTGGCCTAAAAATGTGCTCCATTGGGCGGGGATCGACAATTCGATTCTGGACATCAACGCAGCGGCGCGGCCCGATTTCGCAATCATCGACGGCATCGTCGGCATGGAGGGCAACGGCCCTATCCAGGGTTGGCCGAAGCCAGCCGGTGTGCTGATTCTTGGTGATGATCCGGTTGCCGTCGATGCCACGGCCTGTCGCGTAATGGGACTCCGGCCCGAAGCCGTCCGGTATCTCGCGAAAGCAGGAACGCTTCTCGGCAACCTGCAAGCGGCACGCATTGAACAGGTTGGAGAAAAGATTGAGTCTGTCCACACCCAATTCTCGGTGCTAGAGGAGTTTCGTCATTTGGCCACGTAGACGCATCGACTTTGGAACCCAACCTGCCCTTACACAGCGAGTTCGATGCCCGTAAGCGCTTCAGGTGTCCTCAATCGTGGACACCTTTGCCCGGCATGTGCTTTCTCGCCCCCAGGAATAGGAGGTCGCAATGTCACGGAAATCTCAAGCGGGCCAGTCGTTGGTCATGGTCGCAGTTGGGATGGTCGTTTTGCTCGGCTTTGCTGGCCTTGGCATCGATATGGGAGTTCTGCGCCTTCAGAAGCGCCTCCAACAGACAGCGGCAGATGCTGCAGCCCTCGCCGGTGCTTCTGACCTGGGGTACGGCGGCACGCAAACAGCGGGGCTAAACGCATCCGCGAAGAACGGATTCGCGGACGCTAGCAGCAATGATGCCAGCGTTTGCACAAATAGCGCTGATATCGGGACGATCTGTGTACAGATCCTGAACCCGCCGGCAGACGTTACGGTGAACGGTGTGCTCATCCCTGGGGGACCACACGCCGGAAACGCGAGTTATGTTGAATCCATCGTTGCCGTGGTCCGGCCAACCTACTTCATGAAGATTTTCGGTGTTGACCGGGAGACGATTGCCGCGCGTGCGGTGGCAACCAACCTTTCGGGCTCGACCAACGAAAATACTACGGGCTGTTTGTACACACTGGGAGCGCCGAACGCGAGCATCGAAGGCGTCAATATCAACGGAAATCCCACGTTGAACGCGCCGACGTGCGGCATCGAAGACAACGGCAATTACAACACGAAGGGCAATTCGCTCGACGTCAACGCAGGTTCGTTCAACGTAGCGGGAAGCCCCAACATCAGTGGACCGGGAGGAACAGTGACATGTGGGAGCGGTACGACCACGTGTCCGGTCTACGATGCTCCCGCAACGGCCGATCCTATGTCGGGTCTCACGCCGCCGTGCTCTCCGTGCTCAGGAGGACAGGTCGTCTCAATCAATGGCAATGGGAATTTCAGCGATGTCGGAGGTACGGGAGTCAGCTATTCCAACGGCACGTATACCATCCAGCCCGGCTCTTACTCGTCTTTCAAAATCACGGGAACGGGAGGCGGCAGCAACGTTGTCTTTGCACCGGGAACATACATCTTTGACGGCAACACAGGAACGAACGCAGATAATTTGACAGTTCCCGGCAACGCCACCATCACTGGAAATGGCGTCACTTTTTACTTTACCAATCAGGCCACCATCCAGATGACCGGGAATCCGACGATGAATCTGACTGCGCCTGGCGCCGGTCAGACGTACCAGGGACTTCTGATGTGGCAGGACACGAATGACACCAACGTCGGGCCTGCGCCCAACGGACCCACACTGGGCGGCAACAGCGGAAGTCAGTACAACGGCATCCTGTACTTTCCGAGCGATCAGCTCACCTTCTATGGCAACAACGCCAGCTACAGCGTGGGCGTCGTAGTTTCCGATTCCTTAGCTCTTAGCGGGAATCCCTACGTCACGTTTAACGGTGTTACTGGAGTTCCTGGTGGACTGCCTCCGGGATTCACGCTGGGCAACGCGCATCTTGTGGAGTAAATCGCAATGAGAATCCACGACACGTCAAGAAAGGGATTCGTGACACGTGGTCGTCATGCAGGCGACTACAAGCAAGGCGGCCAGAGCCTGGTTGAGTTGGCTTTGATGCTACCTCTTCTGCTGTTGTTGGCGCTCGGAATCATCGAAATCGGGCGATTCGCGCACATATCGATTCTGGTCGGCAACGCAGCCCGGGCCGGTGCCGCTTGGGGCGCTGTGGATCACGGTCACGCTGGCGACAGCACTGGGATTGCGAACGCAGCGAACCAGGATTTCAACAATTTCAACGGTCAAACTTTGTCAGTTACTTCCGCTCCGTTGTGTACATGTGATAGCGCAGGTTCATTCAGTCCAGATCCACCCTATACAAGTTTTTGCTATGCGCCGCCCGACGGCACTAACCCTACGGCAGGCAAATGCTCTGCCGGCGGGCATTGGGCAGTCCTCGTGACGGTAACGGCTTCAGGGACTTTTACCCCTCTGTTCAGTTATCCGGGGATTCCCTCATCCATCGCCATGTCGAGTACGGCAACGGTGCCGGTACAGTGAAACAGGGAGGCAAGACATGCCGCTGAATGGCTTGGTTCCAGGCCAAACGAAAGGTAGCAGTGCCGCAACAGTTTCGCGGCGGAAGCGCGAAAGCGGAAGCACCCTCGTGGAGTTTGCGGTGATCGCGATCCTTTTCCTTACAATCCTGCTGGGCATTATGGGTTTTGGGCACGCGCTGTATGCCTACCACTTCGTGAGCAACGCCGCACGAGAGGCGACTCGCTGGGCGGCCGTGAACGGCGCAAACTGCGCTACGGACAGCAGTTGTAGCGCGCCCGCTTCCATATCTGACGTCAGCACTTACGTTCTGAATCACCTTCCGCCGGGCATCGATTCCGCCAATGTTGCTGTTCCTAGTTCGGGGGCTTGCGGCCTCGCCGGTTCGGCTGCATGCACGGTCAGCGGCCAGCCAACGGTGTGTGCGACAACGTCAAACGCTCCCAACTGCACTGTTCAAGTACAAGTCGCGTATTCCTTCCAGTTCATCGTCCCTTTGTTGCCGCTGAACTCAACAACCACGGCTCCGTGTACGCAGCCGGGCTTCTGCCTATCGAGCACTTCTTCTTTCGTGATCTCGCACTAGGAGACCATTTTCCACCATGGGAATGAGCCACACAAGGTCGGGCGCAGATGCTGGTGCAGACGCAATACGGTTTCCCGTTCATCCCGGTGGAGTGGTGGATGCATCTCTTGGGGATGTCCGTCCTCAAGTTCGCGCCAAAGGAATGTCTCGCTTGGCGGAAGCTCTCAAGTGGGCCTTCTCTTTTCCCGCGATGTTGGGTGCTATCCTCGTCGGTCGTTCGTTTTACGAGGGTCGAAACTTGTTCGTTGATCCAGACCTCTGGTGGCACATCAAAGCCGGTCAGGACATTCTTAGCACCCACCATTTCCCGACTACCGACACATATTCTTTCACTGTACCGGGCGCGCCTTGGATCGATTACGAATGGCTTGGAGAAATACCCCTCGCGCTCACGGCTCGCTTTGGCGGGAATGCCGCGTTGGACGCGCTGCTCATCGTGCTTGCGAGCATAATACTCCTCGCGCTGTACTATTTTGCAACTCTGCGATCGGGCAATAGCAAGGCAGGTTTCGCTTCCGCACTGCTGTTGAGTTCGTTAGCGTTTGCTTCATTTACCCTGCGTCCGCAGATGTTTGGATATCTTTTTCTGATCCTGCTCCTTGTTGTATTGGAGTGGTTCCGCAAGGGCGTCAGTTGGCCGATTTGGTTGTTACCGGCGCTGATGCTGGCGTGGGTCAACACACATGGCTCGTTCATCATAGGCATCGGCGTGATTGGCCTGTATCTGCTCTCTGGCCTGAAGTCATTCAGATTGGGCAGTATCGAGGCCATCGCGTGGAGCCAACCACAACGAACCAAGTTGCTGGCGGCTCTCCTTTTTTGTCTGGCCGTGCTGCCGCTGACGCCGTACGGAACGCAAGTCGCGATGTATCCCTTCGACATGGCATTCAACCAGCCGCTGAATGTGGAGAACGTAAACGAGTGGCAGCCCATGCCGTTCAACTTGACTGGTGGAAAAATGTTCCTGGGACTGGTGGCGCTCATCATCGTCCTTCAGACACTGTTTGGTTTCGAGTGGCGTCTCGAGGAATTTCTCTTGGCACTCGGCGGAACTGTAATGGCCTGCCTGCATGTGCGCTTCGTTTTGTTGTTCGTACCGTTTTTCGCACCGGTGTTCGCGGTGATGCTGGCGCGCTGGATTCCAGGTTACAAACGGCACAAAGATCAGTTTGTGTTGAATTCGGCGCTCATGGCAGGCATTGTCTTGGCGATCATTTACTACATGCCGTCGCGTGATTTCCTGCGAGCAAACCTCAGCAAAGATTTTCCGATTACCGCTGTTGACTATCTGCACCAACATCCGGCTCCGACTCCGATGTGGAACAGCTACTGGTTTGGCGGTTACTTGATCGGCGCCGGCCATAAGGTCTTCATCGATGGCCGCGCGGACATCTATGAGCGCGGCGGTGTATTCGCCGACTACATGCATCTGTTCCAGATCAGGCCGGGGTCGATCTCGATCCTTGATCGCTATGGAATTCAGTCCTGCTTGCTGAGCCCGAAGGAGTCTCTGACGGCCGTGCTGCTCACTTCGCCGGACTGGAAGAAAGTGTACTCAGACAATACCAGCATTCTGTTCGTGCGCCGCACGGCATTGGAATCGCACCTAGGACGGTAACCACCCGCTATGGGCCTCCACCGCATCCCTGGGATTGTCAGCTGGCTAGTACTCGGCTGTATTTTGGTCGCCTACATTGCTCTGGTGTTTCACCTCACACCCACGAGTTTCTTTGGATTTACGGAAGACGATTCGATCTATTTCTCATCCGCAAAGGCATTGGCAGAGGGCAAGGGTTATGTCCTTCCGAGCGTTCCGGGCACGCCTCCCGCCACGAAATATCCAATTTTGTATCCCTGGCTCCTGTCCTGGGTTTGGCGTTGGAACCCGTCCTTTCCCGTAAATTTGGCAGGAGCTGTCGCCGTAAACGCGGCGTTCGGTTGCATGTTCGTGGTGTTCGCATTTCTGTTTTTGCGAAGTTTCACCGGCATTGGTGGAACAGGGGTTCTGGTGTTGACGGCAGTGTGTGCGCTCAATCCGACAACAATATTTTATTCCATCCAGTTGATGTCCGATATTCCGTTCGCAGCCCTGGTTCTCGCGGCTTGCGTCTTGGCAAAACGAGTAGAACAACGAAACTCGTCCATGAGTGCGGCCCTTTCCGGCGCTTTGTCTGGGCTAGCGATATTGGTTCGTGTATTGGGAGCACCAGTCGCCGTGGGTCTAGGGTTCGCCATTGCGTTGCGGAGCGGATGGCGCAAAGTGGCAATTTTCGCGGCTTCGGTGTTCCCTTTCGTGGCATTTACCGTTTGGCGCTCACTAGCGGTGGCGCCAAAGATGGTTCCAACTGCCTTGTCCACGTGTTCAGACACATGGAGCATCACGTGGCTGTACTACACGAATTATACGGCCCTTTGGAAGGCGCAACTATTGTCTGCCCACGTCTTTTGGTCCACGCTGTGGAGCAATCTAGGACTGTGTTTGCTGCAGCCTGGCGACTATTTCCTGGACGCCAGTGTGATTCGACCTGAGATTGTTTACATGGCGCTGCTGGTCATACTTTCGGCGGTGTCTATTCGGGGAATCGTCAGGAATGCGCAGTCTAGCGGCTTGCAAGAAATTCATCCCGCCTTGCTGCTGTACCTCGCACCCTTGTTGATCTGGACATACGGTAGCTTCGGTCGCTTCCTAATTCCGTTTATGCCGTTGATGGCCGGCGCGATTTGGGTGGAGACGGACTATCTCTGCAACAGGATCGGTGCGTCCTTTAACAATGTCAGGGCCGCAGGCGAAAAAAGCCTGCACGCACTACTGTCTGTAGCCCGTATTGGAACGGGTATAGCGATCTGCGTGTTTTTGTGGAGAGGAAATGTCTTATTGGCTCATGCAAGCCAAATGCGCGCAGAGTTGCTGAAAGAAAAGATAGAGGCATACAGCTGGCTGAAGGAAAACAGTCCAGCTGAGGCAAGATTTGTTGCTTACGAAGACGGGAGCGCCTTTCTATATTCCGGAAGGCAGGGCCTTCGGCCTGCGATTCTCTCGCCATCCGGAATGCACCGGCCAGAGATATTGAACGCAGATCTTTCCTGCATAACGTCCAGTGCCCAAGCGATAGGAGCACGCTACTGGATCATCTCCGATGACGATTTTGGGTTTGAGTGGGAGCCGGCGCCGTCACGAGCCATTAGCAAACAGAAAGAAATGGAAGCATCGCTGCGCCAGGTATTTCGCAGCCAGCATGGCGGCGTGAGGATTTACGAATTGGTTCCCGAGGGACAACCGCTTATCTAGCGCGATCATGAACAAGCTTGTCCAACAACGACCGGGACTCTCCGAACCGAAATGGCGTCGGTTGGCCCCTCATGTCTCCGTTTTGTTCGTCGCCCTGCTGTTGGGTTGGATGGGCTCTCATTTGCAACTGGCGCGGTTCAATGCCGCCAATCGCGATTCGATTCAGTTTTGGGCGACAGGCCGCTGCTTGGTTGATCATCGGAACGTGTTCGATTTGCAGGACGTGCTGAAACTGCAGCAGAGCCAGGGCTACCAAGAGGGTCGGGCATACCTATCGAGAATACCGCCGTGGACTATCTCAGCCATGACACCCTTCGGATTGATGAGTCCGTATTGGACCTGGTTTTTCATCGTGACGCTTTCTGCCGTGACGCTGATCGTCAGCACGAGACTCTGCTGGCATTTTTTCGGAGACAGTCAGACTCGCGCGGGTGATTGTTACCTGGCATCGTATCTCTTTGCTCCTGTCCTAGCCTGCTTCAAGACCGGACAAATCGGCATTTTTCTGTTGCTCGGCTTGTTGCTCTTCCTACGCTGGCAGAAAAAAAGACCATTTCTTGCGGGAGCCGCGCTCTGGCTGCCTTTTGTGAAGCCACACTTATTCACGGTGTTTGGGTTGGTTTGCCTTTTGTGGATCTTCGCGGAACGTCGCTGGAGGATCTTCGTTGGTTTCGCAACCACGGTAACCGTCAGTCTTGGCGCGGCTCTCGCGCTCGATCACAATCTGTTCACGCACTATCTGGCGAATGTTCGTGGCCAGGCGATCCTGGACGAATTCATCCCGTCGCTGGCAGGTGTGTTTCGACTGCTTGTGGCGCCGCAACTTATCTATTTGCAATTCATTCCGTTGTTGGCGGGTCTCGTTTGGGGAATCTGGTATTGGCGCAAGCACCGGACGGATTGGGTTTGGACTGAACACGGCATCACTCTGCTGTTGGTGTCTTTCCTGGTATCACCGTATTACTTTCTGCCCGACGAGGTCGTCCTCCTGCCAGTGGTCTTCCAAGCCACAGTTATTTTCTTCCGGAAGTCCAAGACTGAGAGCCCGACGGCCTATATTTTGTCGGCGCTAAGCTGCGTTCTCCTCGTCATGGTGGTTGTCAACGTTCCCCTCCCGTCTGGAGCGTACGCCTGGAGCGGGATCGTCTGGGCTTCATGGCATCTTCTCGGACGAAGAGCAGCTTCGCGGGCAGAGGTTTTGCCCGAATCCGCGGTTCTGTCTGTGCCTTGATAGACAGTGGCGCGATCACAACTGGATGCAGAACATTTTCGTTTAATGGAACAGCAAGCTCAGTTCGGAGCCGCAAGGCGAACAGCGGGCCGATGCATCGGAGATACTCGGGCTGCGAGAGTGGACCCGCTCGTCATCGCACCTTCAGTACTTCTATTTTTTCTGTCGTTGTGGGCGGTCGTTGCGACCTACCCCACCGCTGTCGCTGGGCATGTTGACTTCCGTCACCTCTACACTGCTGGATATATGGTGAGGACAGGACTGGGTTCCGAACTCTACAGCTACGCCAAGAATGAGGAAACTCAGACAAAGCAAGTAGGTCCGGCGCAAGGGACCCTGACGTTCAACCATTTAGCGTACGAAGGACTCATCTTCGTCCCATTCTCGTACCTCAGTTACCGAAGAGCGTACGCTGCTTTTTTTCTTTTGAACGTCCTGCTGTTGGCAGGAACAATTCGTGCGCTGTGGCCATATTTCTCCAAACTCGTCGGAATCTGGCAATTCCTTCCTGCGGCAACCGTTCTGTGTTTCTTCCCCGTGTCGATAGCCCTTGTCGAAGGCCAGGATTCCCTTCTTCTGCTGGCTTTATTCGTCGCTTCCATGGTCGCTACGGATCAACACAATGAGCTTCTTGGAGGCGCTCTTCTAGGGCTCACGTTCTTCAAATTCCAATATGCACTTCCGATGGTGTTTCTCTTCCTGCTCTGGAAACGCTGGCGTTTTCTGGGCGGTGTTGCAGCTTCTGCGGCCGCCGTTACCGCCCTTTCCTTCTGGGTTACCGGTATCTCCGGCATGACAAAATACGTTCCCTACCTTCTCTCCATAAGCGCGAAATATACGCCGGACCAAGGTATGCGCCACGGCATCCATACAGAGGGAATGGCCAATCTGAGGGGACTGGTGGCTTCCGTCGTAGGGGCATCCGACCACAATGCTTTGCTATTGACGCTTGTCTTCTCGATCATTCTGATCGTTTGGGCGAGCTTCAAACATCCGTCACTGCCCGGCGCACTCTTAGCCGCTGTTTTGGTCAGTTATCACCACGTCATTTCTGACGCCAGCTTGCTGATCCTCCCTCTTGGACTCATGCTCGCGGACTACGAATCGCCGACTCCTCGCAAGAGCCAAGTAGCACTGCTAGCTTCTCTGACCTACTTGATCCTGCCGCTCCTGCTGTTTGTCGGGATCCACTTTAGTCTGCTGGCCTTGCCGCTTCTGGCGCTATTCGCCCTCTGGGATGGCACCTATTGGTCACCATATCCGGGCGGGCAAGCCTTTTTCTGTCCACAAAAAGATACCAAATAAGGCTTTCGGCCCCGTGCCACCAAGTCTCCAGCGACCCCAGCATAAGCGCGTTTTTTTTAACACATTACGGCCGGGCAAGGGTCACAGGAATGGCGCTCAAAATGCTATTGGAAGGGTTAGGGGTGGTTCTTCCCTGCGCCCCCCGATCTAGATCTATGAGAGGAAAACAGCAAATGAAGAACGTTCTTTATCGTTTGTGGAAAGAAGAGGAAGGCCAGGACCTCACGGAATACGCCCTTCTGTTGGTTCTGCTCTCCCTTGCGGCCATCACCACGCTCGGCACGCTCGCCAGCGCGATCAACAGTGTGTTCAACAAGGCAGCCAGCAACCTCGCGACCTGATCGCCTACGTTTGGGACCGGCAGCAACTCTGCGTGCTAAGGCCGCTCCAAGCGGCCTTGCCTCCGGGCGGCCTGAGCACAGGAGCAAGAGATCGGAATCGCACGAGTCACTTGTTGGAGGAATTAGAAATGAGGGACCTTTTCGCAAGGCTATGGAAGGATGACGGAGGCCAGGACCTGACCGAATACGCACTCTTGTTAGTCCTGCTGTCCCTCGCGGCGATCACCACGCTCGGCACGCTCGCCAGCGCGATTAACAGTGTGTTCAACCAAGCTGCCACCAATCTCACCACCTGAGCACACACGCAACTGTCCTTCGGTTTAGACGGAGCAACGACGAACCATGCACTCGATGCAAATCACAATTTGGGCCTTAGCACTGGCACTGACCATATCCGCGGCCTTGCTGGACTGGCGTTCACGCCGTATTCCCAATTTGTTGACTGTGCCGGGTCTGCTCCTCGGGGTGCTCGCACACGGCCTGCTTTCAGGGTGGCATGGTGTGTTGACTTCACTTGAGGGAGCGGGCCTGGCTTTGGTCATTCTGCTGCCCCTCGTACTGTTGCGCGGATTGGGTGCTGGCGACTGGAAATTGATGGGTGCTGTTGGAGCGTTTCTCGGGCCAGTGCTCCTGTTGTTCGTCTTGCTCGGCAGTTTTCTGGCTTCTGGAGTGATGGCACTAGCGCAAATGATGCGGACCGGACGGGTCGTCGAAACATTTCAAAATCTCTGGATCTTGCTGAAGGGGTTTTTCTCGTTCGGTCTGCGCTCTCATCCTCAGATCAGTCTCGATAACCCCAAATTGATGAAACTGCCCTTCGGGGTGGCCGTGGCTTTCGCAACGGTGATTTGCTTTTGCGCCGCGCGGTTCGTCGCATGATCGACCGCGGAAAGAACAGAGAGATTCTTCACTCCGCGACTCCGTTTCATAACGATGAACCGATCCCGGAGTAGCTTCGAAGGGAAGGAAAGAAGATGAACGTAAACCGACTTCTGGTGGGACTCAGCGTGGCAATCGTCATCGCGCTGTTGTTCAGCTCGTTCGTGTATCGTCAGTTCAAGCAGGTGGCTTCGGCCAAAGCGACCGATACCCAGCCGCTCGTTGTGGCTGCGACTCCACTGCCGCTGGGAACGCGCCTGGATCCATCGAATCTGCGCGTGATCGCCTGGCCGGCGAATCAACCGGTAACAGGCATGTTTACCCGCATTGAAGACTGCGCGAATCGAGCCCTGATCACCGCCGTTGCCGAAAATGAGCCGATTCTCGACAGCAAACTCGCAGCAAAAGAGGCCGGCGCCGGCTTGTCGGCTGTTATTCCGGAAGGGATGCGGGCGGTCTCCGTTGCGGTGAATGAAGTAGTCGGCGTCGCCGGTTTCGTTACACCGGGAACGATGGTGGACGTTCTGGTCACCGGCCAGATGCCCAGCCAGGGAAGCAACAAGATCACCCGGACGATTCTCGAAAACGTCCGCGTACTGGCCGCCGGACAGAAAGTCCAACAGGACAAAGACGGCAAGCCGCAGACCGTGCCGGTCATCACTCTTTTGGTGACTCCGGAAGATGCGACCAAACTCACTATGGGCAGCACCGAAGGAAAGATCCAACTTGCGTTACGAAATACGGTCGACACCAAAAAGAACGACCCGGCTCCGGTTTTAGCAGCGGTGCTGTTTTCCGCGCCGGGAGCCAAACCGGTCGAAGCGCCCAAAAAGAGTTCGGGCCGCCCCGCACCTCCTCCGCCGCCTCAGGCTTACTCCGTGGAAGTCATCACTGGCGCGAAACGCGAGAACAAATCTTTTCCGGTTGCAACGGATCACTAGGGGAATTCTATGCCTCGAAACAAAAACGCTGTGAACTTCGTCGGATTGTTCGTTGTTGTCATGTTTTTGACTGTGGTTCCCCAGAGCTTTGCGCAGCAGCCACCGGCCGGATCGAATGCGCTTCCGGCGGTGCCAGCGGGAAGCCAGACCCAAGATACCGGCGAGCCTCAAACACTCCACTTGCTTGTGGGTCGTTCGCTGGTGATTTCTTCGCCCACGCGGATCAAGCGTGTTTCCCTGGCTGATCCAGAGATTGCCGAAGCGGTGGTGGTCAGTCCAACTCAGGTGCTGGTCAACGGCAAAAAACCGGGCGGCGTTTCATTGATGCTGTGGGATGAAGCGGATCAAAGCCAGGCGTTTGAAGTGTCGGTCGATATCGACGTTCTGGGGCTAACCCAAAAAATCCATGAAGTCTTCCCTTCGGAAAACGTGCATATCGATACCTCGAAGGATGTGGTGATTCTCACCGGTGCGGCATCCTCGCCAGCTGTCGCGGATAAGATACTCGAAGTCGTCAAAGGCGTTGCTCCGAAGGTGACCAGCATGATGCAAGTGCCGATCACTCCCTCTTGTGAAATTTTGTTACAGGTGCGGTTTGCCGAGGTCGACAAATCGGCTCTGAATCAATTTGGGATCAATTTCCTGAGTCTGCCCGGCGCAAAGAACGTTGGCGCCATCTCCACTCAGCAATTCGGCGGTCCTCAACTTCAAAGCAACAGCAACGGTACCGACGGTCGAGGTGTCACCTCTGCGTTTACTCTCAGTGACATCATGAACGTTTTTCTGTTTCGGCCTGACATTAATTTGGCCGTTACGATTAAGGCTTTACAATCAAATAACCTTTTGCAAATTCTCGCCGAACCCAACGTTTTGACACAGTCTGGCAAAGAAGCCAGTTTTCTGGCCGGTGGTGAATTCCCCTATCCCGTGCCACAAGGCATTGGTGGTGCCGGAGGTTATGCCACCGTCACCATTCAATTCAAAGAGTATGGTGTTCGCTTGAGTTTCACGCCCACGGTAACCCCTGACGGGAGGATTCATCTCAAGGTGAAGCCCGAAGTCAGCTCCCTCGACTACGCTAACGCTCTTCAAATCCAGGGCTACGTTATTCCTGCGTTGTCTACGCGGCGTGTCGAATCCGAAATGGAATTGGCGGACGGCCAGAGCTTCGCAATCGCGGGCCTCATGGATAACCGCGTCATCGAGCAACTCGAAAAGATTCCATGGATCGGTGATGTTCCTGTTCTTGGCAAGCTCTTCCAGAGCAAATCGTTCAACCGAAGCAAGGACGAACTGTTGGTGGTCGTGACGCCAACCATCGTGAAGCCATTTGATCCCGGCCATGCACCCGCCGGGCCCGCTTTCCCCATACCTTTCCTGGATTCCGAGCAGCCCAAGACACCCGGGGCAAAGTGAGGCCGAATAGGTGCCGTCGAAAACGCCTAGCAGCATATTAGAAAGAGAAAGGGCCTAGAACGAATGCATACGGCCGCCATAGCAAGCAGCGATTTGGCCAGCTCAGCGCAATTGTTGGCGAGTCTGGAGCAAACCGGTGCCATTAAATCGGTGAAGCAGTGGACCATTCCCGCGGACCGGCTTCCAGAGGCTGGCGAAGGAATGCCCGATATTGTGTTTCTCGATTTGAACCGGGATCCCGAACCGTTCCTGCAATTCGCGGCGCAATTGCGCCGGAGCTGGCCTACGTTAAAGTTGATCGCCTGTTCGGCCACAGTTCCCCCAAGCCCTCAGCTTTTGCTGGACGCGATGCGCAGTGGTGTCCAGGATTTCATCGCCAAGCCCGTACGGGAAGCCAGTCTCAGGGATCTGCTGCAACGCGTGGAGGTGGATGCGCTACAGCCAGAAAGGGGTTTGGACAACAAGTTGATAGTTGTCATGGGAGCCAAAGGCGGTGTCGGCGCAACGACTGTCGCGGTTAACCTCGGAGTACAGCTTTCGACCTTTGCCCAGAAGCGCACCGTGCTTTTCGATTTCGCTCGGCCACTCGGCAATGCTCATCTTCTGCTCGATCTGAAACTCCGTTTCGGGCTAAGGGATTCTGTCGAAAATTTGGATCGCCTCGACAGCCATTTCCTTGCGGGGCTCCTGACCACCCACAGAACGAAGCTCGAACTCCTCGGTGGAGTCACCCAACCTGAAGAGTGGCAAGACGTCGACGTGAGAGTTTTGGACCGCGTGGTAAATGTCGCCAAGAATTCGTTCGATTTCGTCCTGGTCGACGTCGGTTCGCAGTTCTCCTCCGAATGGAGCGCCATCTTGAGGATGGCGCGCATGATCCTCATCGTGACGGAAGCGAACGTTCCGTCTCTCTGGACCCTGGAGAGGCGGCTGATGGCTCTGAAAGGCTTCGGGATCAGCTCGGAACGGTCTCGTATCATCATTAATCGTTGGCATAAGGGCGACGACGAGATCCTTCGGAGTATCGAAAAACAGATCAACCAGCCTGTCTTCGCTTGTTTCCCGAACGATTTCCGCAAGGTAAGTCAGGCGATGAACCTCGGCACACCTCTGCCAGAGAATCACAACAATATCCTGAACGACCGTTATCGCCAGGTGGCCGGCCAGTTGGTTGGAATCGATACCGCAGTGAGGGAGAAAAAAGGGCCGCTTTCAGGCCTGTTTTCCTTCCCGACTAAGAGGTGAACGCAACAATGGCTCCGATCGTCAACCCAATCACTCGAACCGATTTCGCATCCATTAAAGCGGCCATCCACCGCAAGCTGATTCAAAAACTGAACCTCGAACGCTTGACGGAAGCAAAGAGAGAAGACGTACGGCGCGAGGTCAGCCAGCTTCTCGAGTCTCTCGTCCTCGGCGAATCGGCTCCCATGAATTTGCAGGAGAGGGAGCGTGTCGTCTCGGAAGTGCTGGATGAGGTATTTGGGCTGGGTCCGCTGGAGCCGCTGCTGGCTGATCCGACGGTATCCGATATCCTCGTAAACACTTACAAGCGGGTCTATGTTGAGCGCAGGGGCCTCCTGGAACTGACGCCGATACAGTTTCGTGATGATGTACACCTGATGAGCATCATCGACCGGATCGTTTCCGCGATTGGCAGGCGAGTCGACGAATCCTCGCCGATGGTGGACGCCCGACTTTCAGACGGTTCGCGTGTGAACGCGATCATCCCTCCGCTCTCGGTGGATGGCCCGGTGCTCTCCATAAGGCGCTTCGGAAGGGACCGGCTCACCGCTGACGATTTGTTGAACAACAAATCCATGACTCCGCAGATTCTGGAGCTCCTCCGTGGCTGCGTAAAAGCCAGACTCAACGTTCTGATTTCCGGTGGAACCGGCGCCGGCAAAACCACCTTCCTGAACGTGCTGTCCTCGTATATTTCCGACCGCGAGCGTATTGTGACCATTGAGGACGCTGCGGAACTCCAGCTCAATCAAGACCACGTCGTCCGCTTGGAAACACGCCCGCCGAACATCGAAGGCAAGGGCGCTATTCATCAAAGGCAACTCGTCATCAACGCATTACGTATGCGTCCGGACCGCATCATCGTGGGCGAGGTACGTGGCGAGGAAGCCCTCGACATGCTGCAAGCCATGAACACCGGTCACGACGGTTCGCTCACCACAATTCACGCGAATACTCCGCGCGACGCCTTGGGCCGTCTGGAAACCATGGTGGCCATGGCGAATCTGAACATCCCCGAGACGGCAATCCGCCGACAAATTTCATCGGCGCTTGATGTCGTGGTCCAGGTCAGCCGACTGAGTGACGGAACCCGCAAGATCATCAGCGTTGCCGAAATCATTGGAATGGAAGGAAATGTGGTCACCATGCAGGACATTTTTGTCTATCGGAAGCACGGAATCCGCGAAAACGGCGAGGTTCTGGGCGAATTCGTAGCAACCGGTGTGCGACCGAAATTCGCAGAACGCCTGGTAGTGTCTGGCATCCATATGCCGGCGTCCATGTTCGACTCCACGCCGACTCGTTGAGGTAAGTGCAAATGGCAACAGTCATTTTCCTGGTCACATTCCTTGTTGTTGGCGGTCTGGTCTTCGGCTTCTGGGTATTTACCGGAGGCGATGCCACACAGGAACAGATCCGCAAGCGCATGAACGCCGTGCATAAGGCCGAGCGCCGCGGCGAAGTTTCCCAAAGCCTGATGCTCGTGCGCGACGAAATGTTGAGTAGCGTGCCGATTGTTCACCGCTTTCTTCTTCAATGGTCTTGGGCGACTCGACTCCAGGATTTCCTCATGCAAGCGGGCATGCGGACCAAGCCAGGCAAAATCATCCTCCTCAGCGGGGTGCTTGGTTTCGGCGGCTATCTCCTTACGGGCTTCTTCTTTCACAACACTTACGCCGCCTTGTTCATCGGCTCGGTTGGCGTGGCATTGCCAACTCTCGTCGTCGCTTGGAAGCGTCGCCGCCGGCTGCGCCAGTTTGAAGAGCGTTTTCCTGAGGCACTTGACCTGCTAGGTAGGGCCGTGCGCGCCGGCCATGCCTTCACCACCGGCCTCGAAATGATTGCTAAGGAGTGTGCCGAACCGTTGGCGGGCGAATTCCGGACGACGTTTGAAGAACAGAACTTCGGCTTGCCGCTTCGGGACGCTCTCCTCAATCTTTCTGAGCGCGTACCTTTGCTCGACGTACGCTTTTTTGTTACCTCGTTGCTTATTCAGAAGGAGACAGGCGGTAATCTGGCCGAGATTTTAGATGGGCTTGCCCGCGTCATTCGCGACCGCTTCCGCATCTATCGCGAGGTTCAGGTCAGAACCGCTCAGGGTCGGCTTACTGCCGCGATTCTGATTGCCCTGCCGATCTTTATGGGCATCATGCTCAGCATCATTAATCCGAGCTATATGAACGTGCTTTTAGACGATCCGAAAGGTCCTTACATCTTGGCTTTCGCGGCGGGCATGCAGCTGGTGGGCTCCATGATCCTCTGGAAAATCATCCACTTCGAGGTCTAGGAGGAAAATGATCTGGCTTCTCACAGCATTAACCTTTCTCGCGACCGTCGCAGTGGTGATGGTTGTTGTCTACGGACTCGCGCCCAGGAAAGCCGACATCGCCGGGCGTCTCGCGCAAATTTCAGGGGTAGCGGCGCCCGTTGACGAAACGAAATTCGCGCAAAAGCAGGCGGACAAGGTTCGCGAAACGCTGGCAGACTTGGGCAAAATCCTTCCTGCACAGTCCACACAAAGCACATCGAAAAACAAACTACTGATCATCCGCGCAGGATATCGCAATCCGGACGCGATTCTGATGATTCGCGGCCTGAAAATCGTGTTTCCGATCGCAGTTGTCGCAACGGTTTTGTTCACTGGGATTTATCGCTCCAATCCCTACATGTTCCTACCTCTGGCGTTGCTCGTGGGTTATTTGGCTCCGGACTTCTGGCTCACTTGGAAAGTCCGTCGTCGGCAGCATAGGTTGCGTCGTTCTCTTCCCGATGCTCTGGACCTCATGGTCATTTGCGTCGAGGCCGGTTTGGGACTCGACCAGGCCCTCCTGAAAGTTGCCCAGGAACTGCGTATCACGCACCGCGAGCTTAGTGACGAATTCCAACTCGTCAATCTGGAGATGCGCATCGGCAAAACACGGATTGAGGCATTACACGAACTCGGACGGCGTACCGGCCTGGATGACATTAAGTCGCTGGTTGCGATGTTAGTCCAGACGGAACGTTTCGGCACCAGCATTGCCCAGTCGCTTAGAGTCTATTCCGACGACATGCGCATTAGGCGCCGACAGCGTGCCGAGGAGATGAGCGCGAAAACCACTGTGAAAATGGTGCCCCCGCTGGTTTTCTTCATTTTTCCGGCGCTCATGGTCGTCATTCTGGGCCCGGCCATAATCACATTAATGAAACAGTTTGACGCTCTTTCTAGATAGCCAGGATCTTATCGGCTGCCGAAATGCAGCCGGGAAGTAAAAAAAACAAAAGGAGAGAATCATGGATACCGTTACTCTGATTCGCGTGATCGCAGGAGTTGGAACCTTGATCGTTCTGGGCATCATTATTTGGCGCCGCAAGCGTCAGTCGATCGACTAATCAGCCGTTCGACAGAAGTTCGTCGTCGCGGTTAGTTCTCACAGGAGAGCCAGGGATGGACAGCGGCAATCAGCCTAGGTCGGTGTGTGTGTACAACAAGACGCGCGAGACCTTTGTCGCCACGGATGTAACCGTGGCTGACGATTATTTTCGCCGCCTCGTTGGTTTACTTGGCAAAACCAAACGGTGGGCAAAACTCGGACGGGGCCTTTGGATCATCCCGTCGCGTGGGGTCCATAGCATTGGTATGCTATTTCCAATCGACCTGGTCTTCCTCAGCAAAGATCGCACTGTCGTCCACGTCGAGGAGCACTTCCGTCCCTTCCGCGTCTCCCGGATTTCGCTCAAAGCTACTAGCGTCCTGGAATTACCGACTCACGCGATTTATCGTTCCCAGACGAAGGTGGGTGACACTCTGGAGATTTCGATCAATCCGTGAAGCTCATTGCGAACATCGATCGAGCGCCCGGCCCTGGATGGTTGAGATGGAGGTAGCTATGCGCGTGTTCTCGCTAATCATTGCTGTAATCTCTATCCTACCGCTTCTGTTCTTGTGGCTCCGCAGCCTGCGTGAGCTCACTGCTGCGAGTACTGCCTATAGAGACTGGTTCGCTCCCTTGGGGCTGGCACTGGTCATGACGGCTCTCATCCTGTTCGCGTTTCGCTTGGCGCACCGTCAGGGGACCAACCAGAGGCGTCGGCACTAGCCGGATAGTCCTATGACCGAGTCAGGATTGATTATGAAGAAATCCAAACTACTTCCCTTACTGCTCGCGTTCCTGATGCTGGGTCTGCTGTCCTCGAGCGCTGTGGCGTCAATTTTCTGGCCGCATTGCGGCCGTCGTGATAACAGCTCGCAACATTTCTCTAACCAGCATCACAGTGTTCAACCCAAGGCCGTCCATCCAAAGGCGCCGAAAAATCGCAAGCACGCGGGTCCTCGTGCCTAACCGGCGAAAACTCTGCAGCTCGGACTCAACCTGGAACCAAACTCTTACCTATCATGGCAATGAATCCATGTACGGCTGCGCTGGTGAGCCGATTTACCGAGACATTGGCAATGTCTCATGGTCGTGCGTGCCATCTTGGCGTGACACTTCCGATGGCTGAGTAGAGGCGTCCGATGGTACTGACTTGATGCTCACGATCTTGCGCTTCAGATGTTCCGACAAGGCTTCGGCCAGTCCTGGGTAAACGTTGTCTTCCATCGGACATCCTCCCGCGTGCAGATTGATGAGTTTATTCAGCAGTGCCCGTGCACTGCGAGGATGCGAGCATAAGACGCTGGATTAATGCGGGACAATGGAACAGTCGTACCAGCGCAGAGCAGTACCGGCCGACGACGACGAATTCATATATCGGTGGCAAGACGCACCTATAGGAATGCCCCTTTACTTGCACCTGCTGGAAACGGTCGACCAAAAAATTCATGCCAATGTTCTACCGAATTGGTTTTGCAAAGCTGCCATGCCGTTCCCGAGCACCGGCTCAGGAACGTCGCGATAGATGAGAGCGCTGCATGGCTTAGTCCAGAATCGACCGGCGGAGATAAACTTCCGCGCAGCACCGCCGCACCGGTGACTATCTTTGAGATTTCATTCAGACAACCTGCAAAAAGATGCTGGTAGCCGACGGTGAATGCTTTCCATTCCGAGACCAAGCGCGGCAAAGTGTTTGCCACGAGAATCTCCGTGTGAAATGAATTTAGGGGAATCGAAGCATTTCTGAAAAACGCTTTGATTAACTTAATGGTTGGTATCAACTTCTTCTCTGTTTTGGCATCCAGCTCAGCAATAGTCCGGGTGTCATAATCATAATCCGCCGGAATCCACGTAAACAGTGAGCGGCCGACGACATAACAATTGGGGCGGTCCGAACCGTATTGCTGCTCGTGGTCCTCGAATGCCGGTCGTAACTCGATTGCGATTTGGTCGGAGTATTCCAGGCGAAGTGTCGGCTTGCCATTTTCTTGAGGAGCGACACGCCAGCCGTCGTTCGGCTGCAAAGCCAGTCGAACAATCTGCAGGACCCTGCTCGGGATGAAACCTTCTTTGTCAGGAGCGGACGATTGGGAAAACGGACCAAAACTGATCAATGCTTCGATATCTAGTTGCTCGCTTAGGTCGGCAGTTCTGATCTTTGTCCGGCGCTGGAATGCGCCGACTGTATGCAGACGTTTTCCGGGAAGGGCCTCTTCGATGAACGGTTCCAACGCATTGTAGCGTTGCGACGCCAACGCCACACGGATCGGATCGGGTTCAATGCGACGGAGTAGTTCCTTGAACGCCCCATCGACCGACGCCACCCGCATTCGTGCCTCCGTTCACCTGATCAAAGTCAGTGAGATAGTGGGTGGGACATAATATACCGAGTATAGTATCAAAGCCTTTCATTTCCCACGTGGTTTACTTTTTTGGGTGAACGTTGAGGTTTTTGATGTTCAGGGGCAGAGCGCCCTCTTACCCTTGTGTTGCCCGTATTTCCGGCGGATTTACGCAAAAAACGAAATTTTGATTCTTGGTTGAACTCGCTCTCCCGGGTCACAGGAACGCTGCCATGAAAGTAGTTGCCGTGATTGCCGAACGACAAGCGGCTCCCCATGGAGAGTTCAACATCATCTCGGTTTGATGTAGCCTTTCACGACGAACTCGTGGGGGAACGCAGTGGACACTGCTGATTGCAAGGTTCTAACGCTTGGTACGGAGTATTTCCAAAGACAAATGGTGACTACATTCTGAGGCGAGCGTGGCAGCATACCGACCGAACGAGGGAGATTGAGTTACTACTGCTTGTCGCTGCCCCAATTAGCCATTCCACTGGAGGTCGTCTTCAAAAACCGCCGTTCAGACGAGCAATTGTTCAAGAGCGAATATCGAGACGAGCGTCGAAAACGCTTTGTCATCTACAGTTAGACGCAGCAGCGGAAACTTCGTTGCTCACACTTCCATTATTTTATGCATTGTTTCTATTTTTTCTTGGCAGCTTTTTTCTTCGCCGCTTCTATCTGCGCGTTGGTAGCGCGGCACGCGCTCAGCTTCGAAACATCGATTCCATCCAGAATCATCGCTAGCTCACTGGCGCGCAACTCCACCGATCGCGCCGTTGTATAGTGTCTGCCAGCCCCGGAGTGGCGGAACTGCCAGACGCGGCAGACTCCAACTTCGGTGGAATCGACCGCACGGTCACGAAGGGCTGCCACGAGGTATAGTGTGCAGAAAGCAACACGGTAGGAAAAGAAGCGCAGGCTGAATCGGCTGCGAGCTAGGATAAAAACAAGTTGCTTGACGCCTTCATCAGGGCCAAGAAGATGGCGGAGAAAGGCTAGATCCGGAGCAGTGAAGGGGGCGCGAGAAATGAGTCCCCGTGACGGGACCGCTGCGCATCCGCCCATAAGACGAAGCGGCCGAATTGTCTGCCGAATCGCCATCCGTCTCTTCGGACACGACGAAGAAGGCAATACCTTCACCGAACGAACACACACGGTGATGTTGAGCCTGCATGGCGCAGGAATTCTCTCGACCCACAGATTTGCACCGGAGCAAGAGTTAATTCTGCGGATAGAAGAGACCAACCGCGAGGCCGTAGTCCGCGTGGTAGGGGAAATCGCCACGGAGGGACAACTGCACACTTACGGCGTAGCTTTTCTCGATGAAGGCCTAGATTTCTGGCAAACGGAATTTCCGCCGGCGCCGGTGTCGGATGCGCGGCCAATGGCGCTGCCTTTGGAGTGCGGTTCGTGCGGCCAAAGGGCGGAGGTAACAAGTGGCCAATTTGAGTATGACATTAGCCAGATCCATGGAGGGCTTACGCGGCACTGTGCGGAATGTGGAGTACTGACGGTGTGGAGACGTGCGGATGGCAAAGGGCCTTGCTTCGCTGGTGAAGACAAGGCGCTAAAAGCTCAGGGTAGGCCCGAGAGCGACATTCTTGGAAAGGAAAGGAGATTTGCCCGTTCTGAAATTCGATCCCCGGTTCGCGGGGGATCGAGTGGAGTCGACGATCTCTTTTTTCCACACCGAGACGAGGCTATGGGCGCGTCGAACCTCGGATGGCGAGATGAGGTCTACGGGGAAGGAGAGTCCGCGGGCACGGAAGTGAGCGTTCTCCGGGCAAAGAAGAACTTTTCGGGACTGGCGCAAGGAGAGGGAATGGAGGTACCCGAGCGGATTCCGGCACAGAAGGTGCAAGAAGAAGAGGCGGCGGCTCCCGAGCCAGCGTGGGACCCGACGGTCGAGCGGAGGCGTCGCGCGCGGGCGAAAGTGAGCTTCTTCGCCTGTGTGAAAACGGCGCAATTTGGGCCGGACATCGTGAAATGCCTTGATATGTCGAAGGGCGGAGTGAGCTTTCGGAGCCGAAATCCGTACAAGAAAGAGATGAAAATTCAAATCGCCGTGCCGTATGCGCCTGAGGTGAAGAATGCGCCCTCCATTTTCGTGTCGGGGCGCATAGCGAACGTGAGAGAAATGGATGGGATGTGGAGATGTGGGGTGGAGTTTTTGAAGGGAGCGTAAGGGTGTAAAGGCGTTCATATCGATGCCCGGTAGGTTCGGTACTTTGGTTGTCTACCCGAAAAAGCTCGTAGCCTTTGATTTCTGACAATTTAGAAAAGTTGTGATGTCTGCCCGCCTCCGGCTATCTTGAGGCATGAGAACCTTGAAACTTTCCCTTCTGCAAGACCACAAACATCGCCACTCCAACCACACGAATTACACCTTACTTGATATATGCGCTCACGGATTCGGTCTTCAGGCGTGATGTGTTCGGTGGGGTAATTGGCGAATATTTCTCGCAGTTGATACAGCGAAAAGTAAGGACGTACCCTCGGGTCTCTCCGGTCTTCATAGAAAGACGTCCGACGGCGGGGCCGAGGCGCGCCGCCCTTGACTCCACTATACTCTGACGCATGAATCAGGCAAGAGAATGTTGTTGCGGCTCCATGAATTTTTGACCCTCGATCGAACAGGCTCTCGGTCAACCCGCCTTTTGAGACCGCGCAGCTTCGGCCTTGCCAACTCGTCTCGACTCTTCGAGGACGCGCAGTGCCGCCACGGCCCGGTTGTGGTGTTCCTCCGTGTACCACGTGGGAGCGTATTGCTCCAGAAGGTTGAACAACTCCCGAAGAACTTCCGCAACACCCGCTAACTCTATCCGCAAAGTAACAGACTTTTCGCGCTGACCTGCACTAAATTCATCTAACTCAGAGTCACTCATAGTCCAGCCATAAAGCATGTTTTTTGCTGGGTTCCAACATGATACCGAAGTTCGTCACGATTGCGACCCGTTCAAACTTTTTCGGCCTAATGATGGACGTAAACCGTGCACTTGCAACGGCAGAGTGCGAAATAAAGGACTTAGCGTGACGTTTAATTACGCAGGCGCTGCGCTCAGCCTTCGCACGCTGCCAAAGAGCGGCTTAATGCGAGGAGAAGTGGAGAGTGGGAATCTTCTCAACTGCGCCTGACTGTGGCAGAGGATGCTGTCTCACCCATTCGTCAATCTTCTCTTCCGGCGAAGGCTTCGCTTGAGCCTTGGCTGTCAGTGAAATTCGGACGTCGAACACGCGAGCATCTCCCCCAAATACCTGAACGCGATAACGTGCTTCATCGTGTGCGATGTTGTCTCGAATCCACGTGACTTCAATCCGCGGCCTTTGATTGATTGCCACAGATGACTCCCTAAGAAGGCTACCGCCGATCCCGATCCACACTCAAGCGGGAGCCGTGCTGTAACTGTGGGCGGCGCTCCGGCTCGCTCCATCTCGCAATCCGGTATTCCATTTATCAAATAGATCCGACATGAGCGCAATCTTAATGGATAACGTCGAGCGTCGATTCAAGCTAAGGGGACTAATGATTAGCCGCCCCGCAATGCAACGGAAACCGTGCTACGACCGAAGATCTGTGGCGCTACGCGTTGCGTGTGAGGCGTGTTGTCGAGGCGCCATTCACGGCCCTGATCGAAATGACCTGCGCCTTCTTTGCTGCTTGCAATCCAATTTAGCACCTTCCCAGACTCTCGTTTGCCTTCAATGGGCAAGAGCTGAACTCTTGGTGCATCATGGAAGGAATAGCGCGGGCTCACTGTAGCGGAACTAGTGGAAATTTCCCTCGATTTCCCTCGGCTTGACAGACGAAAACGTCTGCGCGAGGATGAACGCGAACCTAAACAGGGTTTGTTCGCGCAGGGCGGCGCGAACGACGAGGGCCAGGGTAAGTCTCCGACCCGCCCTCGTTTTTGTTCAGTGGAGCCATACTCACTGGAAATGGGAAAACGCTTTTGCCAGAGCAGGCGGCAAGCCTCTTCGGACCAACACCGATGCTTCTTCAGTCGACACTGCACCTCCGGGTTTCTTCCTCGAGCTTTCCGTCCAGCCATTTGTCGAGCTCGGTATCCAAACTGCGCGCTGGCTTCCAAGACCGCGGGCAGACAGTGAAACGCCTTGAGGGCCTCGTCCGAGCTCACGTCGATGCCGCACTCCCTGGCGATTTCGAGGGTTCGCGAATATCCTCGAGGCGATGAAGATTTCGCGGGTAAACCACCAGGGGCATCAAGTAGTATCTTAATGACTCCGCGCTGACGTTCTCCGACGCGCTTCGTTGTAAGCACTCGATTTTTCTACACGAAGACGCCCCGCCGTCTCAAGTGTATTTGGATTTCGACCAACACGACGATCCGATCGTGCCCGAGGTCTATGTGAAGACGCGTTCGAAACCGCAAGGAATGTTTGCCGCGATGCTGGCGGCGGCTCGCTCGGTCGATCCAGATGTCCCGATTTCCGATATGCTTGCGATGGATGACCAGATCGCCCGCAATCTCTCCATCGAACGTCTCGTGGCGCGCCTCACTGCCGCGTTTGGTCTTGCGGCCGCGACTCTGGTTGCTGCGGGCCTCTATGGATGATGGCGTTCACGGTGGCTCGACGCACTCGCGAGATCGGCGTTCGAGTGGCGCTGGGCGCAAGCAGATTGGCCGTCACATGGATGGTCCTGCAGGAGGTGCTGGTGCTGGTGGGAATGGGAGCATTGTTTGCGTTACCTGTTGCGCGGATTTTAAAGCGTTTGACAAAATCATGAAACGCAAAGCAGGAAAGCCGCCCCGTGCAGGCGACGAAATCCCGCGTTGAGTTTAGGAAGTGGCTGAGATTTAATGGCCGTTCACCTAACTCTTGCCTTGTTCGCGCAGCTCATTCTCCCAGCTAGCCCTGGCCGCTCAATTCTCGACCGCAAACACGCTTCAACCAGTCTGGAGAACTACGTGCCACTCTGACCAATTCCCCTGAGATGAAGCGAGCTACCAGCCGATGTCCCTTCCCGTCCGGCGTATTGTCATACACCAGCACATCATCGGCGTGATTTCGAGCCTGCGGCAGGCTCTTCATGGATTCTTCGTACGACTCCGGAACTGCGTTCAGCGGGACGCACTGTCCCCCGTAACTCATCCGGATCAAGCTGCGGGCGACGTTGAGGTTGGGGTCCTCGGTGGAAATGAAGATTACTTTGGTGGCGTAACCTGCGTTCCTGGCACTCTCCAGTAATTCTGTGTCTACAATTAGATCCTCGACCGCAAAGGAGCACTGCTCGCGTAGGGCTGCTTCGCGCTGGTGCGAAATTGGAGGAATGAGGGTAGGAAAGGCTTCTTTCAAATAGGCATCGTAAAACGTAGTCTTACCCACACCCATCGGCCCGGCGATCACCACTAGCAATGGTTTCTGTTCGTTCAAAGAATATTCCTACCTGAGGTTTTTGCGTGATACCGGCTTTGCGGAGTCGCGCTGGAACTTGCCGGCGACTAATGCTACGGGGAAGCGCCTTCCAGAGGGCGCGACCTCGAAAGTTCTTTTGACTTTGCAGTCGTACTCATAGCGCGTACCGTCTATCAATCTGGCTTTCGGGCCTTCCTGCAACCCTGCGAGTCCGGCCAGCGCTTCCACCAGTTGCTGCCGCTCGCTTGGGGTCATTTTGTCGTAGCTCGCGCTTGCTGCTGGCTGTGTTGGGCTAGAGGGAACTCCAAACCTTCCAGAATGTACCTTCGAATAGTGGGCCGCCAACCCGCTGTTGACCAACTGATTGACCGAGCAGTTGCGTACCTCGGCTACGCGATGAAGTCTCTGAATCAGCCTGCGCAGAATAACAACTTGCGTCTCCCGTTGAGCCGATTGGCATGTGACGTTCTCGAGGAGTGGAAGAAGGAACAAAACTCGGATAGCCAGTACGTGTTTCCGAGTCCGCAAAAACCAGGCAAGCCGATTGTAAGTGTGAAGCGAGCATGGCGAACGGCTCTAAAAAAAAGCTGGCGTGCCGTATTTCCCGATCTACAATCTACGCCACGTATTCTGCACGCGTCTCAGTTGGGTCGCTCCAGATGCCGTGGTGCAACGGGCGATGCGGCACAGCAGTCCAGAGACGAAGCGTCATTACCAACTCGGAATGGTTGACCAAGTTCGTGAGGGCATTGAACGAGCCAACGAACGAGCCTATCAAGGTCGAGATAAAGTACTACGTTTTTATTACGGTGCGGGGAGAACAAAGAAGGAAGTTCTCCAAGCCCCGTAGTAAGTGATTGAATTGCAGGCAGATGGATGGTGGACGTGAGGGGATTCGAACCCCTGACCCCCTGCTTGCAAAGCAGGTGCTCTCCCAGCTGAGCTACACGCCCACCGCTTACTCCTTCTATTTTAACCATTTACGGACTGCTGCGCAGCTCGTTTTTTCGACCGTAATAAAAACGTAATACTTCTTTCGGACTGCAATTGCAGAATCAGTCACTCGTCCGAGACCCTCGCGAGCCGCAGTCATGCGCGGAGGCATGGGATTCCCTGAAAGATCAATATTTTGCCGCCTGTCCCTACTAGAAACTCTATTCGTGCGCGTTTGAGGATATCGGAGTAGTTTCGATATCCCGAAAGTACCGAGATTCTTTGCGAACCTGCTCGCTGATTGTATTCAACTACAAAAGCAGAGTAAGCGAATGAGGAGTCTGCGCGGAGAATGGTGTCCTGTCTTAGGCGGCGACGCGTTCGTAGCGATGGTGTAGTCCGCCCACCTGCGAGATTGCGACGATCCGTCCTTCCCCCATTGGCTGAACCGGTCGGCTGACCGGCGCATCCTTGCCCAGCGAGAGGTGCGTGCGAGAGTGCTCGTAGTAGTCGAAGTACGATTTCAGGATGCGCCGCAGACCGATCTCATTCAGGACAATCACGTGATCCAAACATTCCCGACGAATCGATCCGATCAATCGCTCAACGTAAGCGTTTTGCCAGGGAGATTGCGGTGCCGTGAGAACCTCACGAATGCCCAGCCAGCTGGCAGCCTCGTGAAATTTCTCGCCGTAGCTCCCATCCCGATCGCGCAACACGTAATGCGGGGCGCTGTCCCACGGAAAAGCTTCCAACAGTTGATGAGCCACCCAATCAGCCGTCGGGTATTCCGTCACCGCCATGTGGACGGGCCGACGGCGGTCGTGCGAGAGAATCACGAAGACAAATAAGACGCGAAAGAACAGGGTCGGAACCACGAAGAAGTCGGAGGAGACCATGTCCTTCATATGGTTTGCCAGGAACGTGCGCCAGGTTTGCGAGGGTGGTTTCCGATGACCCACCATGTACTTGGCAACGGTGGCCTCGGATAGTTCAAACCCCAGCTTCAACAGTTCGCCATGAATGCGTGGCGCTCCCCAACGAGGATTCGCTAGGCTCATCTTGCGAATGAGGGCGATTATTTCCGCCGACAGTGAAGGTCGACCCGGTGGATGACGACTCTTCCAGCTCCAGTACAGCCGAAATCCTCGCCGATGCCAGGCGATCACCGTTTCCGGTTTGACGATCCTCAGGGCCGATCGCCAGCCACTCCAGAGTTGTGAGAGCCAAACCCACAGAAATCGGTCCGCAAAGCTCAGGCGCGGTCGGTGGCTGCCGTTCGATCGTTGCAACACGAGGAGCTGATGCCGGAGAGCCAGGATCTCCGCATGTAGCACGGCTCGATTCCGGAGACCTTGCCGAATCGAGTAGAACAGCGAGAAGACGATCGTGAACATGGCATCCGTAAGCTATCGTTGCTGCCGTTCAAATTCAACTGGCTCAGTGAGAACGGAATTTTTGATAGGGACAGGTGCGACCGCTTCTGCAGATAGGGCCTTGCCAGTCATAGGCGCGCGGCGTTTTCCGTCTGCGATATCATCAGCATAGGATTGCTGCACGCGGTAGTATGCTTGACAGTGACCTGTTGCTTTCCCAAAGGAAGTATGCCATCCTTCCTGTCGGAAACCAAAATGAAGGTGCTATGAAACAACAAGTGGACGTCCTACAGGGCACGTTAGCGCTGATGGTCCTCAAGACTCTCGATGCCCTAGGACCGCAGCACGGCTACGGCATCGCGCGGCGCATCGAGCAGATCAGCGGGAATGTGCTTGCCGTGAATCAAGGGACCCTGTATCCCGTGCTGCTGAAACTGGAGCAAGAAGGCGCGATCGCGTCTGAGTGGGGTGCCTCAGAGAATAATCGTAAGGCGCGCTTCTATCGACTGACCCGGGAAGGGCGTAAGCAGTTGCAGGTCGAGACGCAAGATTGGGAGCAAACGGCAGCGATCGTCGGTCGGTTCTTCGAAATCAAAGCCGAGGATTTGACATGACATCGCTAAGGCGTTTCCTCACTCGTCTGCTTAACTCGCTGACGCGGCGGGAACAAGACGAACGATTGAGGGAAGAGATTGAGGAACATATCGCTCTGCAAACCGAAGAAAATCTTCGCCGCGGTCTATCTCCCATTGAGGCACGCAGGCAAGCCATGCTGAGGTTCGGCGGCGTGGAGGCCATGAAACAAGATTATCGAGCCGAGCGAGGACTGCCATTGATCGAAAATTTGCTACACGATGTGCGGTTCGCCCTGCGCCTGTTGCGCAAATCTCCCAGCTTTACTGCTGTGGCTATCCTGACGCTGGCAATGGGAATCGGCGCAAACGCCGCCATCTTCACGCTGGTGCGGGGCGTCCTGCTCAAGCCCTTAGTTAATCGTGATGAGGATCGGCTGATCTATATCCGGCAGAGCGCACCCGGGATGCGCGACGAAAACACAACGTTTTCCGTACCCGAGATTCAAGATTTGCACGCCAGCGTTAAAAGCTTGAGCGCGTTTGGCGACTTCTCCACCATAAGTTTCACCGTGATCGGCCTCGGCGAGCCTCGCGAAGCTAACGCCGGCGTGGTCAGCGGCTCCTATTTCGACGTGATGGGCCTTCATCCCGTGCTTGGGCGCCTTGTGGGGCCTCAAGACGACGGCCCCAAGGCTGCCGGCGTTGTCGTCCTGACCTACCGCTTCTGGTCGAACACCCTAAAGAGAGATCCTTCCGTCATCGGCAGAACCGTTCGTCTCGGCGGCCTTGGCGATCGCTCCGCCACGATCATCGGCGTCCTCGAGCCATGCGTCCCCTATCCCCAAGATACAGAAATCATCGCCAACGTCGTAACCAGCCCGCACCATCTCTCCGCAACGATGGTCACGGGGCGCGTCCATCGCATGACGGAACTTTTTGCCCGTCTCGCTCCCGGATCCACGCTTGAGCAGGCTCGTGCCGAATTGCGTTCCGTGTACGCCACGATGAAGAAAGACCACCCTGATGCTTATTCCAAGCAGGCGGACTTTCAGATCTCAGCCAAACTGCTTCGCGACCAGATCACCTCGGGCGCCAGGACCGTGCTGCTCCTGCTCCTCGCGGCGTCTGCGCTCGTCTTCATCATTGCATGTTCGAATGTCGCGAACCTCATCCTGGCGCGCACGGTTCGCCGCGAAGGCGAGCTCGCGGTCCGTACCGCTCTCGGCGCAAGCAGAGGCGCCCTGCGCCGGATGCTCTTGGCCGAAAGTCTTCTGCTCTGCGGCGCTGGCGCCACCGTTAGTGTAATGGGCGCGCAGCCGATGGTGGCTATCCTGGCCCGCTACGCCTCGCGCTTCTCCGTCCGCGCGCTTGACTTGACGGTGGATTCCAGCCTGCTCTGGGTAGGAACCGCGCTGGCCATCGTCGCCGCCGTGATTCTGGCGTTTGTCCCGCGCCTGCCGTCGGCCGACACGTCCAACGGCCTTAGCCTGTCGAGCGGCAGCGTCCGCATAACCGGAGGCACCAGCCGCCGCCAGCGCATCTTCGTCGTAATGCAAATCGCCGGCTCGTTCGTGCTGCTGGCGGGCGCAAGCATGCTGATCACTACTCTCATCACCTTGCAAAGGACCAGGACCGGTCTGGACACACGCCACGTCCTCGCCATCAATGCTCCCGCCATGTCGTACGGAAAAACGCACCAGCAAGTCGTCGATTTCTACAGGGAAGTCATACGCCGCGTTGAGGCGCTTCCAGGCGTCAACAAGACCGCCTTCGGGATGATCGCTCCCTGGCGCGATTCCGGTTCCGGTCCCCGCCTGCAATTCTCTGCTGACGGGCACATTCGGGCCCCAGGCGAAGAGGATCCCCGCGCACAGTTTCGTGTTATCTCGCCCGGGTTCTTTGCGGCGCTGGGCGTTCCCATCATCGCCGGCCGAGATTTCAATGAGCTCGACGGCGAAAGCAAAGAAACGGTCGCCATCATTAGCGAGACTCTCGCGCAGCGCATGTTCCCTAATCAGGACCCCATCAATCGGCACGTGTACTGGACCGATCCCGTCTTGAAAGTCACGGGCGGGCAAACGGCAGAGCCGCTGCAACGCATCATCGGAGTCGCCGCCGATATTGACGACATACACGTTGTTCCGGAGCCCACCCTCACCATCTACCACACGTTTGAACAGGGTCCACTTTTTCGCGGGCGTCTTTTCATCCACACCAGTGCAGATCCTTATTCGCTCGTCACCCCGGTTACGCGCATTATTCGCGACATGTCTGCCGATCAGCCTGTCGAGCACGCTGCCACTCTGGAAGACATCCGCGCCGAAGTGCTTACGCCGGACCGTTTGAACTCGCTGGTGTTTGGCGTCTTTGCCTCCGTTGCGTTGTCGATTGCGGTCGTCGGCGTCGCTGGCGTGCTGGCGTTTTCCGTCAGTGCACGGACCCGTGAATTTGGCATCCGACTGGCGCTTGGATCGCAGCCGCAGCGTCTCCTGAAAGGTGTCGTCGCGGAAGGCGCCGTGATGGCCGGCGCCGGTGTCCTCGTCGGCACAGCATTCGGGTTCATCGCGGCGCGTTTGGCCGGCAGGTATTTCCTGGACCTCAAGATGCCTGGCGCCTTGCCAATTGTCCTGTCAGCGTTCGTGCTGCTCACTGTCGCCGTTGTAGCGTCCGTGCTCCCCGCAGCACGCGCCGCGCGCGTCGATGTCATGCAAGCGCTGCGCTCGGAGTGATCGCCGGACAGCGCAGATCTTTGGTGACTCCCGACGCCCGAGAATTTATGCCGGTGCATCGGCTCTCACTTTGTGTGTCACCTTATCTTCGTGTTCGGTCTGTTCCTGAATTTCTTCCAGCTTGCGGCCCCGGCATCAACGGGTCTCTGGAAGGTGTTCGCGAGGCTGCGGGCGCCAGATTAACATTCGAATCGTAGGCGGATGACGAGCAACACGGAAGTACCGCTGCCGGGCTACCACTCTGCCCCTCTGCTTCCACTTGCTCGGCGTGGCACAAAACCCACCCGACGAACAACTCGCTTCTTCCGCTGAAAACTCTCCTACCTTGTATCGCTGCCCCAAGTGCGGTGGACCGATGACGGTTATCGAGCGGCTCACCGCTCCCGAAATCCAACTCCGTTCTCCACCGACGGTCACCGCTGCGGCATGAAACTACTCTCCCCAACTCCAATCCTCCGCGTCCTTCGGCGCGCCTCGTACTTCTCTATCTTTCTGTGCAACAAAATCTCTTTCTCCAACCCCTTCCTTGGTCACTCTTCTTCTCCACTATCCTCCTTTCAGCGCATGTCGACACTGTTGCGCTCCGTAGCGCCGTCTTGGCACACCTACACGCCGCTCTTTCCCACCATTGAATTTCCATAGGGCCCGCGTCTGCCGCAAAGCCGAGCGGCCACGTTCAAACGGCTTTATCGAACGCGCCCGGAGATCCCCACTTCATTTTCACGACCACGCCAAAAGGCGCGTCCCGCTAAAGCAGGGTCGAAAATCACTGCGTTTGTGCTTGGCTGGATTGTGGATTGGGTGGTTCGATCCGATAGCCGAGGTTTCTGAGCTGCCGGACCATTCTCGTAGTGCGCTGTTGCTTTGATTGCTTGGTGACGGCTGGGCCTCGTTCTTCATACCGCACTCCCTGGTGCAAGATCAGCCAGATCAGGCGACACTGTCGATGAGCAATGGCCCCGATGGCTTGGTTATGTCCCAGACGGGGGACTGAGCGGCGATACACAATCTCGAAGATGCTCCCTTTGGTCCGGGCCGCAGCGTTGGCCGTTTGGTTGAGAATGCGCCGCATGTGGCGGTTGCCCTTCGGAGATCGGTGGCTGTAGTTCACGACTGCGCTCTCTTCGTCGCCGGGGCAGGCGCCCATCCACGAGGAGAGCTGTTGCCCCGACGGAAAGGTTGCTGCGGTGGGACCGACTTCG
>Ga0306920_100000511_pt1 | contig 45318 bp, 42 predicted proteins | sample flu12Cox44000170_FD_204666 | JGI IMG/M metagenome (GOLD analysis project Ga0306920, IMG submission 204666) | Lab enrichment of tropical soil microbial communities from Luquillo Experimental Forest, Puerto Rico - flux4day.12C.oxic.44.000.170 (v2)... | ecosystem: Environmental > Terrestrial >... | reverse complement strand
TACCGCTGGGGCGCCCGCGCGAACGGCGAAGACATGCACGCCGATCCGCTGATCGCGGCGGCCACCACGGTCATGCGCGCGCACCTTCTGGGCGTTCGCGTCGTCGGCACCGATACGACCTCCAAATCCTTTCGGTTCGGGGACTTCGAATACGTACGCGAGCTGCTCGTGATCGACGTCTATACCTCGGCGCCGCCGATCGACCCGGAGCAAGACGCGGTCATCGCGCCGCCGTGGAGCACGCTGCCATGGCACCTGTTGGCGCTGATGGAGCAGGCGGTCGAGCGCGGCTGGGCCGCGTTTTCGCGATCCGAGGCCCAGCGCCGCGGCGTCGATTGGCTGGACCTCGTGCGCTCCGACGCCATGAAGGAGCGGCTTGCCGGTCTCCTCGACACGTTCGAGCGCGAGGGATACCGCCCCGACCCGTTGACATCGCTGGTCAGCGCCGACGATGCTCGCAAACGTTGGGCCGCGCTGAAAAGCTTCTACAGAGAGCGCGGGCACTTCCTGGTGACCAACGGCCCGTATCAGCTCAAACGTTGGTCGGCGGAGAGCGTATCCCTCGAAGCATTTCGCGACCTCAGCTACCCGCTGGGTGTGGGCTCGTATGACGCCTACGCGACCCCGCGCCGGGGTTTCGTCACCAAGGTCGAGCGGGACGGTGATCGGATCATACTGTCCGGCGACATCGAGCTCGTGCAAAAGCATCAGCGCAGCTACGACATTGTGCGCCGGCCATTGCAATCGATCGCATCCGACGTGCTCAACCGTTCAGCTCCCGAATGCCGTTATGTTGTGGCGGACGGCGATGGCCGCATCGTGCTCGCGGGCCAAGTTGCACCCTCCGAAAATGCAAGCTTCTCCCTCGATTTTGCCGGCAAGCTGCCGCCGGGCCGTTTCACGCTGCTGGCGCAGATCATCGTCAATGCGAACGCAATGAATGCCGAGATGCAACGCATTCCGATCGAAATTGCCGAGAAGGTGGGGAACCGGGAATGACGACTGAGCCTGCGGACCAACCTCTAAAGCTAACCCGCTAGCGCTTGTTCACCGCCGCGGCGGCTTGGCCGCGAACTCGGAGCCGCGCACGCACATCCGCCCGCGCGGGTCCTGCCAGAGCTTCTCTGTGGCGTGCAGATGCCCGAGCGCGCGCGCCACCGTGCGAAAGTCATAGGCGCAGAAGCGTTCCGCGATGTCCGTGTAATAGAGCGGCTCCTTGGCAATCGTTTGCAAAATCTTGTCCGCGAGGGCGGCCACTTCGATGTCGTCACCCAGCAGCCCCGCCGCATCCGCCTTGCCGTTGATGTAGTCGCCGATCTTGGCCCGATCGGCATAGGCATAGGTGATGCGCTCGTAATATTCGCGCGGAATACCTTCCGGGATGGTGGCATCGATGCCGACCTTGGCGCCGGTCGGCACCACGCCGTAGCCCTGCGGCAGGCTCGGGTCGAGCGGCTTGGCGCGCGCATTGCTCACCACCATGACATCCTTATCGCCCTGGACGCGGGTGGCGATCGCCCACTCCACCTCGGTCGGATCGAACACGTCGATATCGTCGTCGACCACCACCACGTGCTTGAGGTCCATGACCGAGAGCGCGGCGAGCAGCGCGTTCTTGGCTTCCCCCGGCTGCTTCTTGATCGATATCACCGCGTGCCAGAACGCGCAGCCGCCGAGCGTGACGTTGATGTCCTTGACCTGCACGCCGGCCGTTCGCAGCGCCTGACGGATCGCGGCGTAGCGCGTGGGTGCCGCGAGCCAAGTATTCTCCCATGGCATGTGCAAATTGTAGTAGATCGCATCCTTGCGCATCGCGATCGCCTTGATGCGCACGAGCGGATTCCAGTGCAGGCCGCCCATCAGGCGCGTGAACTCGCCGAACCGGCCCTCCGGCCAGGTCCATCCGGTCGGCAGGATCTCCGCCTCGAGCACGATCTCGGCGTCGGCGACGTAGGGCAGATCGATCGTCTCGCACGGCGCCAGCTCGACCGGCGCGCCGCGCAATCCGCCCGCGATCGCCATCTCGTCCACCCCAAGCGGCGCACGGTAGCCGGAGCCCGTGATTTCGATCGGATGCGTGCCGATCGAGATCGAGATCGGCAGGGGGCGGCCGGTCTCGTAGGCGCGCTGGGCAAACAAGCGCATGTTGTTGGGCGTGACGATGTCGATTCCGGTGAGACTCTTTTCCTTCACGATGAAGCGGTAGATGCCGCTGTTGATTCCGAGTTCAGGGTCACGCGCGATCACCACGCCGGCCGTGATCATCGGGCCACCGTCGAAGACCGAGGACATGGGGATCGGCAGCTTGTAGAGGTCCACCTCGTCGCCAATCACGATTATCTCGCGCGCCGGTGAGGTCTTGACGTATTTCGGCGGGATTGGATGGTTGATCGCCTGCGCGAGCTTGTCCTCGATCTCGCGGTAACTCTCGCAACCGAGCGCCATCATCGAGCGCTCGCGCGTGCGGATGAGGCCGGAGACCACCGGCATGTCGTAACCGATCACGTTGTGGAAATAGAGCGCGGTGTCGGCCTGATCGACCAACGTGGCGATGTGGCGGATGTCCACGGGCTGATGCAGGTCGACGAGCTCCCCGGTCTGCCGCAGGCGATCGAGGAATTGGCGGAAATTCTCCTGCATCGAGGCGCTCCGAAGGGGGCGGTTGTTGGCGGCCGCGCCCTAAGCTACTTAGACCCGCGTCTGACGACAATCCGGGCGCGGCGGCGTAGCCCGAATGAGCGAAGCGAAATGCGGGACGGGCTGGCTGGTGGCACCCAGATTTCGCTACGCTCATCCGGGCTACCCGTTGAGGCGCTATCGGCAAGGGACGAACCGGTGAGCGGAAAGAACACCATGAAAGCGCTTGTTCTGCGCAAGCACGGCGGGCTCGACGAACTCGCCGTGGTGAACGACCATCCGCGGCCCGCAGCCGTCGCCGGCCACGTGGTGATCCGCGTGCGCGCGTCCTCCTTCAACTATCACGACGTGTTCACGGTGCGCGGCATGCCCGGCATCAAGGTGCCGCTGCCGGTCGTGCCCGGCCTCGACATGGCGGGCGAGATCGTCGAGATCGGCGCGGGCGTCGACGGCTGGAAGATCGGCGATCGTGTCCTGGTCAACCCGCTCAACAAGGCAAAAGGTCTGATGGGCGAGATGCTCGATGGCGGCATGGCGGAATATTGCCTCCTCGCCGCCGACCAGCTCATCGCCATGCCGGCGGGCGTGAGCTTCGAGGAGGCCGCGGCCCTGCCGGTCGCCTATGGCACCGCGCATCGCATGCTGATCACCCATGACACCGTCAAGAAAGGCGATCGCGTGCTCATTCTCGGCGCCAGCGGCGGCGTCGGCACCGGCTGCATCATTCTCGCCAAGCACCTCGGCGCGCAGGTGGTCGCGTGCACCTCGAGCCCGGACAAGATGCGCAAGCTCAAGGAGCTCGGGGCCGACGAGGTGATCAACATCCGGGAAGTCGATTTCTCGAGGTGGGCGATCGAAACCTACGGCAGGCCGCAGCGGCGCAGCTACGAGGGCGGGGTCGACGTGGTCATCAACTTCACCGGCGGCGAGACATGGCAGCCTTCGCTGCGCTGCCTCAAGCGCGGCGGCAAGCTTCTGGTCTGCGGCGCCACCGCCGGCTACGATCCGAAGGAGGATTTGCGTTACGTGTGGAGCTTCGAGCTTAAAATCATTGGCTCGAACAGTTTCTATGATGACGATCTTCGCGCCCTCATGAAGCTCATTGCGGAGCGCAAGATGCGGCCGGTGATCGACAAGGTGCTGCCGCTCGATGAGGCGCGCGAGGGCCTACGCCTGATCCAGGACCGTGAGGTCATCGGCAAGGTCGTGGTTGCGCCATGAGCGAAGAGCTCACTCTCGAGCGCGTGCAGGCACTCGTCACCCGCGCCCCTTATCATCAATGGCTGGGCCTGAAGGTCATTGCGCTTCACGATGACGGCGTCGAATTGAAGGCGACCTGGCGGGAAGAGTGGGTGGTCAATCCGGATCGCCGCTATACCCATGGCGGCATTCTTGCGACACTGATCGATATCGGCGCCGACTGGGCCATGGTCAAGAAGAACGGCCGCGGCGTGCCCACGATCAATCTGCACGTCGACTATCACTCCGTGGCCATGCCGGGGGATCTCACCATCCGGGGAAAAGTCGTACGCATGGGGACGCAGTTTTCGACCGCAGAAGCGTACGTGTTCGATGCGCAGGGCAAGCTCCTCGCCAGCGGCCGTGGCACCTATCTGACCGCCCCACCAAAGGGATGATACAGCGGCAGCACAAGCCGCGCGTTCGACCGCTCATTCGCGTGTAGGCGAACGGACACACCATGTTTCGTGCAATCGAGACATGCCTTAGAAATACGCCATGCCCCTCTTCACCAACCTCGGCGACTTGATCCGGCGCGATCGCAATCTCGATAAGGTCGCCATCATCGATCTCGGCGGTGCGACCGTGCGCGAGATCAGTTATGGGGAGCTCGATGCCATGGCGAACGGGGTCGCCCGCGCGCTTTGCGCGCGTGGCCTGTCGCGCGGCGATCGCGTGGCTATCCTCTCCGCCAATCGCGTCGAATACCTCGCGGCGTATTACGGCATCATGCGCGCCGGGCTCGTCGCGGTGCCGGTAAGCTTCAAGTTTCCCCGCTCGACCGTTCATTTCATCCTGCGCGATGCCGGGGCGAAACTCGTATTCTGCGATATGCCGCGCATCGAAGACTGTCCGCCCGACATTGCGGTGGTGCATTTCGGCGACCAGGGAATCTCCGGCTTCGATCGCTTCCTCGACGCCGGATCGTTCGCGGCGGTCGTGCCGCGTCCGCGCGAGCCCGCGATGTTTCTCTACACGTCGGGATCGACCGGAACGCCGAAAGGCGTCGTGCTCTCGCACCAGGCCCATATCTGGGTGGTGGAGACGCGCCTGACCGACGACCTCGCGCGTCACCACTATCTCATCGCCGCGCCGCTCTATCACATGAATGCGCTGGCACTTGCCAAGCTTGCCTGCGCCGCGCACGCCACCATCGTGCTGCTGCCGAAATTCACCGCGCCCGCTTATGTCAAAGCGATCGGGCAGTATCGCTGCACCTGGCTGACCGCAGTGCCGCCGATGATCGCCATGATGTTGCGCGAGAAGAACCTGCTCGCGGGCACCGATCTCTCGAGCGTCGAGTTCATCCGCATGGGTTCGGCGCCGGTCAGTCAGGCCCTGATGGAAGCCATCCGCCGTGCTTTGCCGCACGTCTCGGTGACCAACGCCTATGGCACGACCGAGGCCGGCCCCGTCGTGTTCGGGCCCCACCCCGGCGGCCTGCCGCAGCCGGACATGTCGGTCGGCTATCCGCATCGCGAGGTCGAGTTGCGGCTGGTCGACGGCGATGACCGCACGGCCCTTCAAGGCGTACTGGAAATGAAATGCCCGGCGCTCATGAACGGCTATCACAATCGGCCCGAGGTCAAGCCACCGTTCACCGCCGACGGATTTTACATCACCGGCGACGTCTTCCGCCGCGACGCCGACGGCTTTTATTATTTCGTCGGCCGCAGCGACGACATGTTCGTCTCGGGCGGCGAGAACATCTATCCGAGCGACGTCGAGCGCATGCTGGAGCGTCATCCCGACGTCGCGCAGGCCGCGGTCGTGCCGATCGACGACGAAATCAAGGGGCAAAAACCCGTCGCTTTCGTGGTGTCCAAGCCCGGACGCAGCCCGAGCGTGGACGACATCAAGCGCTTCGCGCTCGCCAACGCGCCCGCTTATGCGCATCCGCGTTTTATTTGGTTCGTGGATGAATTGCCGCTCGCGTCGACCAACAAGATCGACCGGGCGCTGCTGCACGGTCTCGCTCAGGAACGCCTCGCAGCCGGTGGCCCTTAGCCTGCACTTTGAGGAAAGGTTCGGTGACCGACCGCCAGCTTCCCATTCTCGAGGAGATCTTCCTCGACCATCTCGCTCACTTCGTGCCCGATCCGCAAGCCGCAAGCCGCGCGCTTGCGCGCGCCGGATTTGCGCCGACGCCGATCTCCATTCAGGTCGTTCCCGATTCTGACGGCACGCTGCGCCCGACCGGCACGGGCAACGTGACGGCGATGTTCTCGCGAGGTTATATCGAAATGCTGTTCAAGACCGCCGACACCCCGCTCGGCCGCGAGCTGGAGGCGGCGCTCGCACGCCACGATGGCGTGCATCTGGTGGCCTTCGCGGTCGCGGACGCCACGGCGGCGCACCGTCGGCTTGCTGCGGCCGGCTTTCGCGTGCAGCCTGTGGTGCACATGCAGCGCCCGGTCGATACCGGCGGCGCGCCCGGCATCGCCGCCTTCACGCTGGCGCGCCTTGAGCCGGGACAAATGCCGGAAGGACGCATCCAAATCCTCACCCACCGCACCGAGGCCATGGTCTGGCAGCCGCGCTGGCTGTCCCACCCCAACGGCGCGGTGGCGCTCACCAGCGTCATCATCGCGGTCGGCGACCTTAACGACGCCGCGCAGCGCTTTGCGCGCTTCACTGGCCGCGAAGCCGCGCCCTCGCCGCTCGGCCAGACGATTGAACTCGACCGCGGCCGCGTCCAGCTTTTAACCCCCGAGGCGTTTGCGCGAAAACTGCCGGACGTGCCCATCCCCTCGCTGCCGTTTATCGGCGCCTACGGGATCCGGGTGGCGTCGCTGGCCGTGACCCTTGACTTGTTGAAGCGCGCCGGGCTCCGCACGCGCCGCGGCGAGCAAGAGCTGGTTGCGATCTTTCCGGAGGAACTCGGTCGCGGCGCCTGGCTATTCGCGGAATGAGCACCGATCCTCGCAAATCGCGGCCGAATGCGCACGGTCTCCCGATATTGTTCCGGGACCGGGGCTGCGCCGGCGCTATAGTCCTGCTCAAACTAAGCCACATTCGTATGTGCTTGCTGCCCAACACCGCCGCGCATTCCGTACGCTCCCTCGCCTCCTTCGGACGGGAGCAGACCGAGTGAGGGGCGGCAGGATCACTCGACAACTTCGATCGTGTTCGATGCCATTGTCGCGTCATGACGCCCTTGCTTGACGACATGCTGCAACGGCGGCCGTACAACGCCGTCACCGACTTCGTCGATGCCAATGTGACGCGCGGCTTCGGCGACAAGGTCGCATTCACGGATTCCGCGCGCTCGCTGACCTATGCGCAGCTGCAGGAACGCACGTATCGCTTCGCGGCGGCGTTGAAGGCACTGGGCCTGTGCGAGGAAAATCGCCTTATCTTGGTGTGTCATGACACCGTCGACTATCCGGTCGCGTTTTGGGGTGCGATCCGCGCCGGTATCGTGCCCGTCCCGGTCAATACGCTGCTCACGGCCGAGCAATACGCTTATCTTTTCGCCGACAGCCGCGCCGCGGCGATCGTGGTCACTGCTTCGGTTGCCCCGACCGTGCTGCCGCTGCGCGATCGGTTGCCGCACTTGCGCTCGATCGTCGTGGTGGGGGCGAGCGCGCAGCAGCGCACGGATCGCTCGGGCGTGCATTGGTTCGAAGAGATTCTGGCGCGGGCCGAGCCGACGCCGTTCATCGCGCCGACCATGTCGGACGAAGTCGCGTTCTGGATGTACACCTCGGGCTCGACCGGCGATCCCAAGGCGGTTCGGCACGTCCACACCAGCCTGATGGCGACCGCACGCCTCATGGGCCAAGGGATCATCGGCATCCGCAACGATGACGTTGCGTTCTCGGCGGCAAAGCTTTCGTTCTCCTACGGCCTCGGCAACGCGGTCTCGTTTCCCATGTCGGTCGGCGCCAGCACGGTATTGCTCCCGGAGCGGCCGACGCCGCAGGCCGTGCTCGCGGCGCTTCGCCGCCACCGCCCGACGATCTTCTATGCCGTGCCGTCGCTCTATGCGGCGCTGCTGGCGCATCCGGAGATCGGCCCCGGCGCTGGCTCCGACCGGCTGCGGCTATGCATTTCCGCCGGCGAGGCGCTGCCCGCCCACCTCGGCGAACGCTGGCGGGCCGTCGTCGGCGTCGACGTTCTCGACGGGCTCGGCTCAACCGAAATGCTGCAGACATTCCTCAGCAATCGGCCGGGGGACGTGCGCTACGGATCGACCGGCAAGCCGGTTCCCGGCTACCAGGTGAAGATCGTCGACGAAAGCGGGCGCGAGCTTCCCGCGGGCGAGATCGGCGAGCTTGTCGTGCGCGGGCCCTCCGCGGGCGAAAGCTACTGGAACCACCGCGCGAAGAGCCGACGCACCTTCGTCGGCGAATGGACCCATACCGGCGACAAATACCTGCGCGACGCTGAGGGATACTATTATTACTGCGGGCGTACCGACGACATGTTCAAAGTCAACGGCATGTGGGTGTCCCCGTTCGAGGTCGAGGCGGCGCTCGCCTCGCACGAGGCCGTGCTCGAGGCGGCGGTGATCGGCAAGGAGGATGGCGACGGGCTCACCAAGCCGAAAGCCTTCATCGTGCTCAAGAACGGCTATGCCGCCGACGAGCAGCTCGTCGACTCCCTGCGCACGCATGTGAAGGAGCGCGCCGGGCCCTGGAAATATCCACGCTGGATCGAGGTGCGGCCCGACTTGCCGCGCACGGCCACCGGCAAGATCCAGCGTTTCAAGCTGCGCGATTGATGGCCGAGCTCAGATGCCGCGCGCGAAGGATTCGATGAGCTACGACCTCATCCTGCGCGGCGGCCGCGTGGTCGATCCCTCGCAAAAGCTCGATGCCGTGACCGATATTGCATTTTCGGGCGGTAAGGTCGTTCGCATTGGGGCGGGACTGCGCGCGGATGCCGAAACCGACGTGCGCGACGTTTCCGGCCGCATCGTCACGCCGGGGTTGATCGATCTCCACACCCACGTCTATTGGGGCGGGACCTCGCTCGGCATCGACGCCGAGGATTTCTGCCGCCGCTCGGGCGTGACCACCGCCGTCGATACCGGTAGCGCCGGCCCGGGCAACTTCGCCGGATTCCGCAAGCATGTGATCGAGCGCAGCGCGGTGCGCATCCTCGCTTATCTTCACGTCTCGTTCGCCGGCATCTATGCCTACTCGCGGCGCGTGATGGTTGGCGAGAGCGAGGAACTCCGGCTGATGGCGCCGCTCGACGCGGTCGAGGTCGCCAATGCCAATCGCGACATCATCGTCGGCATCAAGGTCCGCGTCGGCGCCCGCGCCTCCGGCCGCTCGGGCACCGTTCCGCTCGACATCGCGCTCGAAGTCGCCGGCGAAGTCGGCGTGCCGGTGATGGCGCATATCGATGAGCCGCCGCCCAGCTATGAAGAGGTGATCGCGCGCCTGCGGCCAGGCGACGTTCTCACCCATGCCTTCCGCCCCTTTCCCAACTCGCCGGTGACCACCCAAGGCAAGGTGAAACGCGCGGTCATCGAAGCGCGCCAGCGCGGCGTGCTGTTCGACATCGGCCATGGCAAGGGCTCGTTCGCGTTCAAGACCGCGCGCGCCATGCTCGCCAACGGCTTCTTGCCCGACACCATCTCCTCCGACGTTCACGCGCTCTGCATCAATGGCCCGGCGTTCGATCAGGTCACCACCATGTCGAAGTTCCTCTGCCTCGGTGTGCCGTTTCCCGATGTGGTCGCGGCCTCGACCGTCAATGCCGCGTTCGCATTGAAGCGGCCGGAGCTCGGCAGCCTCAAGCCAGGCAGTGTCGGAGACGCGACCATCCTCTCGGTCAACGACGGACGCTTCGATTATGTCGATGTCGTCGGCGAGCACTTGACAGGTGACCGCAAGATCGCCTGCGAAGGTGTCGTGATTGCCGGGCGGTGGTGGCACCCGAAGCCGTGACCTGAGCGAGACTTCGTCCCGCGCAACCTACGGCGCCCGATACTCCATCGCCTGCTTGGCTCGCTCGACCACGGCGGGCGGCGTGGCAAACACTTTCTCGGCCAGCGCCTGCAACGCCTCGCCCGAGATCGGATCGATGACCACTCCGATTCGCTGCGCCTCGGCCAGCAGGTCCTGGTCGCGCATCGTCGCCATGAATGCCTTGCGCAGCGCGGCGACCCGCTCGCCCGGCACGTCCGGCGCCATCATGTAGGGGCGGCCGAAGGTCTCGGAACTGTAGATCAATTCCATCACCTGCCGGTTCTCCGGCGTGGTGGCGAAGTCGACGGCGAGCGGCACACCCATTTTGTTGATGTCCGGGTTGCCCTTGTCGTGTTCCTGCACAAGGACGCGGATGAAGCCGGATTTGAGCCAATCGGGCCGTTGCGCCTTGAGGCTCGACCAGCTGAAGCCGCACAACCCCTTCACTTCGTCCTTTTCGATGGCGAGCGTGATCTCGCGGGTGCCGGGATAACCGCTGACCAGGCGAATCTTGCTGCCGGTCAAGTTGTTGAGCATCGCCGGAAAGTCGCGCGTCGAGGTGCCGGGCTGACTCGCGCCGATCAGGAGTTCATGGGTGAGCAATTCCTTGAAGGATTTCACCGGCGCGTCGGCGCGGGCGATACACACGTAGTGGTCGATGGTTGCCGAGCCGAGATGGACGAATTTGGTGGCGTCATGGCGCAGCCGCTTGGTGTCGCCGAGCAATGCGTCGAGCAGCGCGTCGAGAACGGCGCTGTTCTGCAGCGCGCCGATGACCGTGCCGTCGCGCGGCGCGACGTTGAAGAGATGCGCGGCCGCCGCGTTGCTGCCAGCGCCCGCCATGTTGGTCACCACCATGGCGGGATTGCCGGGGATATATTTGGGCATATGCCGGGCGACGAGCCGCGCGTAGATGTCGTAGCCGCCGCCAGCCGAGGAGCCGACGAGCACCGTGATCTGCCGACCTTTATAGAATTGCGCGACTGCGTCCTGCGCGCTCGCCTCGCGGGCGCCCAACGTCGCGATGATCACGAGGCACGCGAGGTGCGCGAGACGGCGCCGCATGCAGCAAATCCCGTAAAAAGGCCAGCTCCGCAAAGCGTGTGGGCGCAGCCGTGAATCATACTTGGTATCCCGGGCAAGTGCACCCGCCTGCCCATCTTGGGGTAGCCGCCGCCGTTTCCGCCTATCCGCCCTTGAATGATCGGCCTTTCGGGATTTGAATTGCAGCAAAAAGCACTATCCGAGGTGACGGGCATCTCGGGTTTGCCTCGGCTTCGGCAAACATATGATGGTCTCAGGGCCGCGCTGGTCAGAGGCGGCCCGGTTAGAGGGAGGTATCAATGCTCGAATTGCGAAGCGTCCTTCGGCTCTGCATTGCGAGTGCAATCGGCCTCGTCCTTTCGACGGGTCTTTTTTCCGCCCAGGCGCAGGAGCGCGAGCTGAAGGTGGGATACATGAAGAACCCCATCCAAGATGCCTCGCTCGACATGATGGACAAATGGGCGAAGGAGCATGGGGTCAAGCTGACGCGCGTGCCCATGGCCTACAGCGTCTTCATGGAAAAGGTCACGGCGACGCTGACCAGCGGCACCGATCAGTTCGACGTCATCTGGCATAACGACGATTGGGGTCAGCTCTGGAAGAAGTGGCTGGAGACGACCGACGACGTCAAGGGCATGGAGAACGCCGACAAATGGCCCCTGCTCGCATTCTGGAACGATGACAAGAAGCTCACCGTCGTGCCCATGGCGCATACCGTCGGCACGTTCTTCTACCGCAAGGATCTGGTGAAACCGGAGGAGGTGCCGACCACGTTCGCTCAGCTTGTTTCGGTGAGCCAGCGGCTGCAGAAGGAAGGCAAAGTCAAATGGGGCTATGTCGGCGGCATGAACATGAACAACACCTGGTTCAGCCTCTGGTGGACAATGTGGGCCAACAACTGCGACATCCTCAAGCCGCTGTTTGAGCGCGACAACAACAAACTCGCGGCCGCGAAGTTCGAGCCGGCGGTGACCGAGGCCTGCCATCGCGAGATCGTCGAGTTCTGGTGGGATGCGATCAATACCCACAAGATCAGCCCGCCCGGCATGACGGCATACGGGCGCAACGAGGCCAACGCCATCTTCATGGCGGGCGAAGCCGCGTTCACGCTCGTCGACTCGACCCATTTTGGCGAGTTCAACGATCCCAAGCGCTCCAAGATCGTCGGCAAGGTCGGCATGGCGCCGTTCCCGGTCGGCCCGCGCGCGCAAAAGCCGACCTCATGGAACGAGATCTGGGGATGGGCCATCCCCAAGGGCGTTCCGGCGGAGCGCAAGAAGCTTGCCAAGGAAATGCTCTCGGCAATGATGAGCGATGAGGGCGGACAGATCGAGATGTGGAAGAAGACCGGCGGCCCGCCGCCCAATATCAAGCTCTGGCCGAAGCTCGCCGCCGAGGACAAGGACTTCGCGGCGCTCAAGCACGCGGTGTTCGATCAGACGCCGATCACGCATTCCGCGTATTATTTCGCCGAATGGCCGGCGGTGCACAAAGCCTATTCGGACATGGCGATCGCGGCGCTCACCGGCAAGCGCGAAGACATACCGAAGGTACTGGCTGAACACGCCGACAAGATCCACCGCGCGGCGACGGGCCAATAGAGCGGGGCCCGGAAAGTGGCCGAACTCGGGTAAACCCGAGTTCGGCTGCAAGCGCGGGAGGGAGCAGACCGAGCCTAGCCGTTCGCACTGATTCCAATTCGAAAGTTTCCTTCGCATGAACGAGAAGACGCGCTTCATGCTGGCGCTGATCACGCCAGCGGCGCTCGTGCTGGCACTGTTCCAGGTCGTGCCCATTCTGACCGGGGCCAACGCCAGCTTCCGCGACTGGACGCTGTATGATCCCAAGCGGACTTGGGTCGGGCTCGCCAATTACGTTCACGTGCTGGACGACGCGGAATTCCGCGACGTCGTGCTTCCCAACACGTTCGGCTTCATGGTCGCAAGCGTCGCCTGCTCGCTCCTGCTCGGACTTGCGATCGCATTGATGCTGAACAAGCGCTTCCCCGGCCGCTGGCTCGTTCAATCCTTCGTTTTGCTGCCGCTGATGGTCGCGCCGGTCATCGCCGCCATCATGATCCGGTGGATGTTCAACGATCAGTTCGGGGTGGTGAACGCCGCGCTTGAGGGCCTCGGCATTGCGCCCATATCCTGGCTGACGCAGCGCTGGACGACGTTCTCGGTGATTCTGCTCACCGACGTCTGGCTGTGGACGCCCTGGTTCGCGTTGATTCTGCTCGCCGGCCTGCAAAGCCTGCCTCCCGAGCCGTTTGAGGCGGCGCGCATCGATGCCGCCAGCGCCTGGCGCACCTTTCGCTACATCACGCTGCCGATGTTGCGCCCGGTCATGGTGGTGTGCATCGTGATCCGCGCGATCGACGCGTTCCGCACCTTCGACATCGTGTGGACGATTTCCGGCGGCGGTCCGGCGCGCAGCACCGAAGTATTCAGCATCTACGCCTACGTCGAAGCGTTCCAGTTCCTCAACCTCGCCCGCGGCTCCGCGGCTGCGGTCATCGGAGCGATCATCATCGTCGTCTTCGCGCTGCTGCTCTATCGCATGCTCAATCGCTTCGTGGAGGTATCGAAGTGACCGACATCGCGCTAGCACCCGTGCGATCCGCAGGGTTCTTCTCCGCGCTCGCACCGCGAGGGAAGGCCGTGTTCTTCGCGCTGGCGGCGGTCGCGGTCTGCCTCCTGTTCTCCTTTCCCGTGTTCTGGCTGGTGCTGACCTCGTTGCGCCCCGGAACCGGCGTCTATTACGTGCATCGCGGTACCGAATTCACGGTCGACAACTTTCACGAGGTGCTGTCGCAGGAAATCGTGGTGAGGGCGCTGTTCAACAGCTTCATGATTTCGACCTTGGCGACGGTACTCTCGCTCGGCGTCACGGCAACATCCGGATACATGCTGTCGCGCTTCAAGGGGCCGGTCCCGAACGCCTGGTTTTCACTGATCTACATTTTCCGCTGCGTGCCCTACGTCGCCTGGGTGTTGCCGCTCTATTTCGTGACGCAGCAGCTGCACATTTTCGACAGCTATTGGGGCCTGCTGCTGCCGCATATTGCCGTCCACATCTGCTTCTTCTCCTGGATCATGAAAGGCTTCTTCGACGGCATCGACCCATCCATGGAATATGCGGCCATGATCGACGGCTGCTCGCGCTGGGGCGCGTTCTGGCGCGTCGCCATGCCGGCCGCCATTCCCGGACTGGCGGCGCTCGCGATCTTATGTTGGCTGTACACCTGGAACGAATTCCTGTTCGCCCTGATCCTCACCGCACATGAAACGCCGATCGTAACGGTCGTGATGGCGCAGTTCGTGCACGAACTCGGCATGGAATGGCACCTCATGAGCGCGACCGCGGTGATCGCGCTCGTTCCGGCCCTGATCGTGACGCTCTTTGGCCAGAGATATGTTATTCGCGGGTTGAGGATTTAATCATGGCCGACATCGTGCTCACCAACGTGCACAAAGCTTACGGCCATGTCGTCGCGGTCAAGGACATCAATCTTGCCATCAGGGATCGCGAGTTTGTCGTGCTGGTCGGTCCTTCGGGCTGCGGCAAATCGACGACGCTGCGCATGATCGCCGGACTCGAGGAAGTCAGCGCCGGCACCATCGCCATCGGCGGCCAGATCGTGAACCACCTGCAGCCGAAGGATCGCGACGTCGCCATGGTGTTCCAGAATTACGCGCTCTATCGGCACATGAGCGTACGCGACAATTTGGCCTTCGGGCTGCGCAACCGCCGCGTGCCTGCTGCCGAGATCGCCGCTGCCATCAGCCGCGCGGCGAGGATTCTGTCGATCGAGCCGCTGCTCGACCGCCGTCCACACCAATTGTCCGGCGGCCAACAGCAGCGGGTCGCGCTCGGCCGTTGCATCGTGCGCAACCCCAAGGTCTTCTTGTTCGATGAACCCCTATCGAATCTGGACGCGCAGCTGCGCGCGCAAATGCGACTCGAGCTCAATGAGCTCCGCCTGCGGGTGCCGACAACCTCGATCTTCGTCACCCACGACCAGACCGAAGCGATGACGCTCGGCGACCGGATCGTGGTGATGAAGGACGGAGTCGTCCAGCAGGTGGGCACTCCGCTCGAGCTCTACCGCAAGCCTGCCAACCGGTTCGTCGCAAGCTTCATCGGCTCGCCCTCGATGAATTTCATCAACGTCGACGTGAAGGCGGACGGCGACCATTTCGCGCTGGCTCGCCAGGGATGGCAGTTCAGCCTCCCGGGAAGGCGTTTTCCCGATCTGGGTTCGCGCGTCGGGCGGTCGGTCTGCGTCGGCGTGCGTCCGCAGCATATTCGGCTGGGACCGCCTCGGAACGGCAATGAGATTGCCCTCCAGGGCACGGTCATGGTCACCGAGCAGCTTGGCGACGAGCAACTGCTCGCCGTGCGGCTCGGAGACAGCGAGATCAGGATCGCCGGCGTCGATCCCGATTTGAGCCTGTCCACGGGCTCGAAAATCGAGGCTGCGGTTGCGGCCGATCATCTGCATTTCTTCGACGAGCTCGATGAGAAGCATTGACGCGCGTCAGTCTTGTACGTGCGTTCGCTTGCGCGGGAATGAGCGGAACGGGGTGAGAGGACTGCGATGCTCGATCTGCTGCAAGGAATTCGCGTCATCAGCTTCAACCATTTTCTGCTCGGCCCCATGGGCATCCAGGCGTTGGGAGATCTCGGCGCCGATGTCATTGCGGTCGAGAGCCCCGAGGGCGCTTGGCAGCGCCACTGGAGCAGCGGGGATATCTGGCACGATGGCCAAGGCATGGTGCATGTGTGTACCAACCGCAACAAGCGCAGCGTGGCGCTCGATTTGAAATTGCCCAAGGGCAGGGAGATCGCGCTCAAGCTCATCGACGGCGCCGACGTAGTGGCGGAGAACTTCCGCCCGGGGGTCATGGACAAGCTCGGCTTCGGCTACGGCGCCTTGCGCCGGCGCAAGCCTTCCTTGATCTACGCCTCGGCTTCGGGCTACGGCCCCGACGGTCCCTACGCCGAGCGACCCGGTCAGGATCTGCTGGCGCAGGCGCTGTTCGGGCTCATGGCCATCACCGGACAGAACACGGGCGGACCGCGCCCGGTCGGCGTCTCCGCGATCGACCACCACGGCGCCGCGGTATTCGCGATGGGAATTCTCGCCGCGCTGCTGCGCCGCGAGCGCACCGGCCAGGGCTGCCGCGTCGATGCAAGCCTCATGCAGGCTGCGCTCGACCTGCAGGTCGAATCGCTCACCGCTTGGCTCAATGCCGCGAACCGGCCGGCGAGCGTGTGCGCGCGTGCGCACATCGCCGGCTGGTACTACCCTGCCCCTTATGGCGTGTACGCGACGCGCAACGGCCACATCGCCATCTCGCTTTGCCCATTGCGCAAGCTCGCTGAGGTCATCGACGAGCCGCGGTTAGCCTCGTTCTCCGATGCGGACGCCTGGAGCCGCCAGGACGAGATCGGCGAGATCATCGCCGCGCGGCTGAAGGCGAAACCCAGCGAGGACTGGACCCAAGGCTTGGAACGAGCGCAAATCTGGCACGCCCGCGTGCAGAGCTATGCCGACCTCGTCGAGGATCCGCAGGTCAAGCACGTGCAGGCTCTGGTCACCGTCAAAGGGGCAGGCGAAAGCGGCGCGCCTGTCACCCTCGTCAATCATCCGGTGCGGTATGACGGCAACGCGGCGGCTATTCGCCTGCCGCCGCAACGGCTCGGGGCGCAGACCAGGGAAGTCCTCGTCGAGCTTGGGCTCTGCCCCTCGGAGATTGCGGCGCTCGCCCGCGATGGCGTGGTCCGGATCGATGAGGGGTGAGGTCCTTCGCTTGCGCTCATTCCCGCGCAAGCGGGAAACCGGGATAAACTGGGCCCTCGCGGGGACAAACGGCCCCGGAATAACGCGTGGCCGCCAACGCTGCGCATCACGCTGCGGTTCGTGCAATGCAAGACTTCTTCGTCACAGTCGGGGACAGCGTCACCTTCGCCAAGACGGTGGGGGAAAGCGACATCTATCTGTTTGCCGGCATCACCGGCGATTTCTCCGTAAACCACGTCAACGAGCAATATATGGCGCGCTCGAAATTCGGCCGGCGCATAGCACACGGCGCGCTGATCGTCGGCTACATGTCGACGTGTTCGACGATGATGATCGAGAAATGCCAAGGCGCCACGCGTGAAATCACGCCCGTGTCGCTCGGCTATGACCGCGTGCGCTTCCTCGCGCCCGTATTCATCGGCGACACGGTCACGCTGACCTACACCATCGCCGAAATCGATCCGCAAAAGCGACGCTCTCTCGCCGACATCGATGTCGTGAATCAGAGCGGAGTGCGGGTGGCGGTCGCGCGCCACATTCTGAGTTGGGTCAAGAACCCGGATGGACCGGAAGGCTGATCATGCGCCTCAAGGACAAGGTCTGCATCGTCACCGGCGGGGGCTCCGGCATCGGGCGGGCGACCGCGCTGCTGTTCGCGGGAGAAGGCGCGCGACTCCTCGTCGTCGACAAGCGCAACGCGCAAGCGGTGGCCGCCGAATGCGCCGCCAAGGGCGCACAGGCGATCGCGGTCGAGGCCGACGTCGCCGTCGGCGCCGACGTCAAGCGCGTGATGGAAACGACAGTGGAGCGGTTTCGCCGTCTCGATGTCCTCGTCAACAATGCCGGCTATGGCATTCCGGGAAGCGTGGTGGAAACCGATGAAGACGCCTGGGACGCGCTGATGGCGGTCAATGTGCGCGGCGTCTTCCTGTGCAGCAAGTATGCGATTCCCATCATGAAGAGGAATGGCGGCGGCACCATCGTCAACACCGCTTCGGTCGTCGCCGCCGTCGGCATCGCCGATCGCGCGGCCTATTGCGCCTCGAAAGGCGCGGTGGCGGCGCTGACGCGCGCCATCGCCATCGATCACGTCGGCGACGGCGTCCGTTGCAACGCGATCGCGCCAGGCACGATCGACACGCCCTATTTCGACGAAATTCTCAAGAAAAGTGCCGATCCCGCCGCCACGCGCAAGGCGCTGGCAGCGCGGCAGCTTCTCGGCCGGCTCGGCACGCCGGAGGAGGTCGCGGCCGGCATCCTGTTTCTTGCCAGCGACGAAAGCTGCTTCGCCACCGGGACTATCCTTACCTTGGACGGCGGCATGACCGCGCAATAGTGCGGCGGCGGCCCCACTGATCTCCAGTCCGCATGTATAATCTGCAATGATCGAACCTGTGGGAAGGAAGGGGGACCGCGATGTCACACCGGTTGCTGCTGTCGGGAATTGTTGCGATCGGCGTTGTGGCAACGGCGATGGCGAGCGCGGGGGCTCAACCCTTCTCGGAAACGGCGGCCGGCGTCGCTGTCCGGGACGCCGGCGCGCTCGCCGCTCGCATCCGCGGCTATCACCGCTGGACCGGCTCGACGCCGCCGCCGGCGAGCTACTGCCCCACCATGCGCGCGGGCGAGGCGACATTGGTCGTGCTCGCACGTCTCGCAAACCGGGCGATTCGCTACCGTCAGCCCGGTTTGGCACTCGAGCTGCAAAGGATGGCCGACCAGCTCAGCGACGCACTCGACGAAGAAGAGGCGATCAACGATCAGGCCAATGTCCCCCACAGCATATATCCCTGTCCGGTAGCGCAGTCGCCGCATCCCTCTCGGGCAATAATCCTCCCGTTCGTCCTACAACGGATGCCCGCCTGCCGTCGGAAGGCAGATGCGGCGCGGGCGTCATTCGACGCGCGCCGAGCGCTGATGCAGCAATGCCTGCGCGTAAGAGGATCGTAATCGTTGCCGGCTCCTCAGGTATCGCTGTGCGCTAATAGCTGAAGCTCCGATCCGCGCCTTGTCGCAAATGCAGGCTGGTGTGGCTGATCAGCTACAGCATTACGCCGAGAGCCGTCGCATAGTCCCCCCGCATCATCACGCGGGGGCGGGATCATGCGAAAATTCCTGTTTGCGACGGCCGCGCTGATGGCGCTGGTCCATCCAGCGATGTCGGCCGACATGCGCGCCCCGCTCTATAAGGCACCGCCGGTCGGACCGATCTGGAGCTGGACCGGCTGCTACGTCGGGGGTCACGCGGGCGGGCTGTGGGCAAAGGAAAAGGACTGGATCGTGCGGACGCCCGGCGGCGCGTTCTTCGGCCAGTCGCTCGGCGGGCATGAAGCTGCTGGCTGGCTTGGCGGCGTGCAGGCCGGCTGCGATTACCAATTCGCCGGCGGGTTTGTGATCGGTGTCCAAGGCGACTTCGCCTGGGCCGATGCCGAGGGCAGCCACGACAGCGCGCGGGAGATCGGCGTCGCCTATCACAGCAAGGTCAGGTCGCTGGCGACTGTTACAGGCCGGATCGGCTACGCCTGGGATCGTTTCCTCGGTTACGTCAAAGGGGGAGGCGCGTGGGAGCGCGACGATTATTGGGCAACGACAGTCCTGCTCGGAACGGCGTATACCGCGCGCGAGACGCGCTCGGGATGGACGATCGGTATCGGCGGCGAATACGCTTTCACCAACGTCGTCTCCGGTTTCGTCGAGTACAGCTTTTTCGACTTCGGCACCCACCAGGTTGCTTTCACCCCGCAAGTCGCGGGGTTAGGCCCGGCATTCGCCGATGTCACTACGACCCAAAGCGTCGTGCGCGCCGGGCTCAATTTCCGTTTCGGCCGGTAGTCGCGCCTCTCGAAATCATAAGCGCTCGGGCCTCTTCTCCGCTCATTCCCGCGCAAGCGGGAATCCTTGGGTCGCTGCGGAATCGAGGTTTTGCAAAAATGTCACAGCCGCAAACTTTCAGAGAACGCGCGGTTGCCGAGCGTGGACCTAGAACGCTAGCTTCCGAGTTGAACGGGGGCGGGGCAGTGGGCGCTCGCGAAGCGTTGAGTTCGTGCGATGTGGTTGTTCAACAAGAATCGGGTAGAGCAGGTTGCTGAGTCCATAAGCCAGCTTATCCACACGCTCGCCGCCGGGCGGGCAGAACACGGGCCAACCGGTCCAGAACGATTCCTCCGCAGCGTCGCGCCGCTCCTAAGCGTGGACACCATCATCGGCCAGCGGGTCGTGAAGCTGCTCGTCGCAATGACGGGCAAAGCGAAATTCTTCGTCAGTTTGGCGACGGCGCCCGATCATTTTGGTCAGCGGCTGACCATCGACGGCCGTGGCGAGTACTCCGGATTTTCGCTGGCCTGCATGTTACCGCCGCGAACGGTGATGATCGATTTGCACCCGAGCGCCGTCGGCCATCGGGCCGACCTGCTCTATGCCGCCTGCAAGGCAATGCCCAACGTGGTTGAGCGTCGCCACTTTCGCTGAAAATCGTGGAGTGCGCGCGGTCGGATAAGGTCTAGAACGACCGCCGGGCGCCGTTGCCGGGACCCCAGGCAAAGAAGTTCATCGGGTTCCAGAAGTCCCTGCTCGGCCGCTCGTGCCGCGGCTTGCGCGCAACCTTCTTCGCCGGCTTTTTCGGCTCCGCGGCGGCGGTCCCGTCGGACTCCGGCGCCGCTATCGCGGCTGCAGTCGAGGCTTCGTGCGATGTCCCTGTCGTCACTGCCATCGCCGGGGCGACATGCGCCGGCGCTTCTGCGCGGGCGGTTTCCGTGGACTGCGGCGCCGTAGCCGTAACCGTCATCGGTGGGGCGATACGCGGCGACGCCTCAGAGCGGGCTATTTCCGCGGCCTTCGGCGCCGCTGTCGTGACCGCCATCGGGGGCACCACGCGCGGAGGCTCTGAGCGCGCGGGCTCTGCGGACTTCGGTGCCGTAGCGGCTATGGTCGAGGCGAGTGGTTTCGGGGTGACCCGCGACGGTTGGTTTGGACGAGCCGGGGTCACAAACGATGCGCCTGAGGACTGCACCACGGTTGCAAGCGATGGTTCATAGGGAGCCACCCCCTGACTTTTGACCGTTGGCTCGACGAACCAGTGGAAACCCACGGCAAAAACGGCGTAGACGCCCAGGCAGCTTCCGATCACTGCCAGGACAGATCTGCCTCGAGACCGCGAACCTCGCAAACGCAACTTGGACCCCCGCATGCGCCACCCCTCAGCTACATCTCTTAGTCGCGGCCGGCGGCTGTCTGGTTCAATCTCCGGTTATTGCGCTGCCTAAGCCGGTGATTTGGCCTACGTCGGCGTAACCCACTGCAGGGCAAGCGGATTCGGGGCTGTGGATTAGCCGGGGTAGCTTCGTACCGGCCCTGCTCCGCGCCGCGAGCAAGTTACGCAACGCGGCCCGCCCAGGGGGCTCATCCCTCGAACAGCCGCGTCACGAGCCGCCGGGCCAGCACGCCGGCGACGCGGCGGCGATAATGCCCTGGGGTAAAGGTCGTCTTCATCGACATGATCTGGTCGCGCACGAGCGCATCGAGCCCATTGAGCACCCGCGCACCGGGCGGCCCGCCGCAGAGCTCCGCCGTGCCCTTGAGCAGGACCGGCCGCGGATTGGTGCCGGTGAAGGCGACGCGCAGGTCGGTCAGCGCCTCGCGGTCGCGGCGCAGCGCCACCGCGACCCCGGTGACCGGATATTCGATCGAGCGGCGAATGCGGATCTTGTCGTAAGCGGAGCGCAGGCCGGGTGTGTTGCTCGCCCGCACCCTCGTGACGAACTCGCCCGGCCGCAGCGAGAGATAGTACTTCCCGTCGCCTTCTCTGTCGGTGATCGGCCGATCCTGCCGCGCATAGCCGATGTAGAGGCTTTCGAGCGTGATCGAACGCTTGCCCGCGGGTCCTGCGAGATCAACTTCGGCGTTAAGCGTCAGCAAAGCGGGCGCGAGATCGCCACTGAAGGTGGCGAAGCAGACGCCGCGGCTTTTCGGCGCGACGTGACAGATCTCGCCGGTGGTCTTGAGGCAATGGTGGTTGGCGGCGCGCCACCATTCGCTCTGGTTATAGAACAGGCAGCGCGTGTCGAGGCACAGATTACCGCCCACCGTTCCCATGTTGCGATGGGTGGGCCCGGCGATGAACGCAGCCGCCTGCGCCACCACCGGGTAGTGCCGCTTCACCTCCTCGTGCGCCGCGAGCTCGGCGAGCTTGACCGCCGCGCCGATCTCGAGCGAGCGCGCATCGGCCCTGATCGCGCGTAGCTCCTCGACGTGATTGACGTCGATGAGCACGGGCGGGGCAACGATGCCGCGCCGGATATTGACTACGAGGTCGGTACCGCCGCCGAGGAGGGAGCTCTCGGGATGATTGGCGCGCGCGTTGATCACCTCGTCGAGCGACCTCGCTCGCACGAGCGCAAACTCCGGCAACGCATCCATCAAGAGCTCCGGTCGATCCCGGGCGGGTACCCGTTGCCGGCGCGGCGGCGCTTCTCGAGCGCCGCGAACACGCGGTCCGGCGTCACCGGCAAAGTGTTGAACCGCACGCCGACGGCGTCGGCGATGGCATTGGTTAGCGCGGGCAGGAATGCCGCAAGGGAGCCCTCGCCAGCCTCCTTGGCCCCGAACGGACCGTGCGGATCGTTGCTCTCGACGATACCGACCTCGATCGGCGGCGAATCCTGGATGGTAGGCACACGGTAGTCGAGCATGTTGCCGGTGATGAGCAGGCCTTCGTGATAGGCGGTTTCCTCGCTCATCGCCTGGCCCATGCCCATCCACACCGAGCCTTGCACTTGACCCTCGACGGCCAAGCGGTTGAGCGCTTTGCCGCAATCGTGCGCCACCCACACTTTATCGACGGTGACCACGCCCGTGTCCTCGTCGACGCTGACCTCAACCACTTGCGCGGAATAGCTGTAGCCCATGGTGCCGCCGATCGCGGCGCCGCGATATTTCTTGCCCCCCTGCGATTCCGGAATGGTCGAGTAGTTGCCGGTCACCGTGATGGTGCCGCTGTCCCTGAGCGCCTCGGTCACGACCTCGTTGAAGGTGAGACCCTTGTCCTGGGCACCTGCGCGGTAAAGCTCGCCCAGGCACTCGATCTCTTCGGGCTTGGCTTCGAGCTTGCGCGCGGCTGCGGCCACCAGCACGCGTTTGAGGTTCTGCGCGGCATCGATGGCGGCGTTTCCGACCATGAAGGTCACGCGCGAGGAATAGGAGCCGTTGTCCTTCGGCACCACCTCGCTATCGCCGGTGACGATGCGAACCCGCGACAGATCGAGCCCGAGCACCTCGGAGACGGTCTGTACCAGAATGGTCGAAGACCCCTGCCCTATGTCGGCCGCGCCCGAGAGGACCACGATCGAGCCGTCGAAATCGAGCTTGATCTTGACGGTGGCGTGCGGCTCGCCGGTCCAGTTCACGGGCTTGGAGGCGCCGCTGATGTAATGCGAACAGGCGAATCCCAAACCTTTACGGATATTACCGTTGTTTTTGGCCAGCTTGTCCTTGCGCTGCCGCCAGCCACTCGCATGCTCCACCCAATCGACGCATTGCGGCAGGCCGTAGCTGTTCACCATCAGATCATTATCGGTGAAGGTCGGCGCGGTCAGATAGTTCGCGCGCCGCACCGCCAGCGGATCAAGCTTCAGCTCGGTTGCCATCTCGTCGAGCAAGCTTTCGAAGGCGAAGCGAATGTCGACGGTGCCGTGACCGCGGAACGCGCCGCAGGGCGGCGTATTGGTGAGAACGCGTTTGCCGATGTATTTGACGTTGTGCAGGTCGTAGATGGCGTAGAGCATCGAGCCGGAATAGAGAATCGTCACGATGCCGTAGCCGGAATGGGCCCCGCCGCGCTGGTCGCATTCGCACTCCACCGCGGTGATCTTTCCGTCCTTGCGCATGCCGAGCTTGAGGCGGATATCGGTCTGCGGCCGCCCCCGATGGGTGATGAAGGTCTCCTCCCGAGTGGTGACCAGGCGCACGCTGCCGCCGGCCTTGCGCGCGAGCAATGCGGCGATCAGCTCGATGTTGAGCGCTTCGGTGCGGCAGCCGAAGCCGCCGCCAACATGCGGCTTGATCACGCGGATGCGCGACATGTCCATGTCGAGGATCTGCGCGAGCATGAGATGCACGTAGTATGGAACCTGGGTACTGGCATAGACGGTCATGCGCTCGCGCACGACATCGTATTCAGCGAGCGCGGCGTGCATCTCCATCTGGTTCTGGCAGACCTCGGCGCAATCATACGTGCCTTCGCGCACGAGATCGGCCTCGCGAAAACCCTGTTCGATGCTGCCCAACTCGAACAGCACGTCACGCTCGATGTTGTTGGGGCGGTGCACGTGGATCGTGCTCGCGCCGGCGGCCATCGCCTCCTGGGAGGTGTAGTAGGCGGGCAATTCCTTGACCTTGAGCTTGATGAGGCCGAGCGCGCGCTTGGCGGTGGCGTCGTCGATGGCGGCGACCGCGGCGAGCGGCTCACCGCGATAGCGCACCTTGTCGCGGGCCAAAGGGTGCTCGCTGCGCGCGATCGGCAATACGCCGAAGGTCTTGTCGCATTCGGTGCCGGTGACGATCGCCTTCACGCCCGGGAGCCGCAACGCCGCGGAGACGTCGACCTCCAAAATCTCGGCATGGGAATACGGGCTGCGGAAGATGCGCCCCGCGAGCAGGCCCGGTGCGACCAAATCGGCGGTGTATTTCGCCCGCCCGGAGACCTTGTCCGGTCCGTCCACCATCGGCACATAGGCGCCGATGGTGTGCGCTGGGGCGACCTCATTCACGGCGTCACTCCGCCGGCGTGAAGCTCGGCGGCGTATTTCACCGCCTCGATGATTTTGACGTAGCCGGTGCAGCGGCAGATGTTGCTGCCGAGGGCCGCGCGGATCTCGTCCTCGCTGGGGCGCGGATTGCGCCGCAACAAACCAGCCGAGGCCATGATGAATCCCGGCGTGCAGTAGCCGCATTGCGAGCCGAGCTTCTCATGGAAGCCGCGCTGCACCGCCGAAAGGCGGCCATCCTGCCCGAGTGATTCCACGGTATCGACGCGTTGACCGCTCACCCCGGCGGCCAGCGTGAGGCACGACAAGCGCGGTTGATCATCGACCAGCACCGTGCAGGCGCCGCACTCGCCGCCGTCGCAGCCGGTTTTTGTTCCAGTAAGGCCGACCACTTCCCGCAAATAATCAAGCAGCAACAGATTATCCGGCACCGCGTCGACGCGGCGGCGGCCGTTGAGAACGAGGTCCAAAATGCGGGCCATGCGTGCCGTTCCAATACTACATTCGGCACCCCATTCAAATCGGGTGCCGCACGTGCGCGCGCAAGACGTAGGTGCCTGCGGCAGCCGTGGTTGAGCGCAGCGAAACCCATCGCGACGGCCGATCCAAATCATCAAAGCCATGCTGCGGCACTCGAAGCGACGATTAAGCCGGGAGCTCGAACTGATTTCGCAGAGTCGTCACGGGTTTTTCTGCCGAACTCACGGAGGCGTTACGGCCCAAGACACGTCGCGATGCGGAAACATTGCCGTCTTCTACGCGTTGCCGTTTCGAGGAAAACACTGGTGCGAGGAATATCCATGAAACGGACCCTGTTGGTGATCACGACGGCGATAGCGCTTGCGGCCATGCTTCCCACGTTGGCCGACGCCCAGATGAGCGGCGGTGGCGCTGCGAGTGGTGGCGGCGGTGGCGGCGCTGCGGGCGGCGGTGGGGGTGGTGCGGCGGGCGCGGGTGCCGGCGGTGGGGCCGGCGGCGCTGCAGTGGACGGCGGCGGTGGCGCCGCCACCGGAGCCGGAGGGGCTGGCGGTTTCGCGTCTCGCGGCCCGGGCGGTGGCGGAGCAATGGTGAACGCGCCGCAGGGCGGCACGATGCGGACGCCGTCAGGGAGAAGCGGCGGAGTTGCCATGGGCGCAGGGCCGCCCCGCGGGTCATGGGCCGGCCGCCGCGGTGGCAATTGGCAAGGTCGGCATTTCGCCCGCCGTCATAACGGGGGAGCCTTCTTCGCTTACGGCTTTGCCGCACCGTACGTCTACGACGATGCTTGGCCGTACTATTACGGCGATAACGGCTGCTGGGCGATCCGCTTCGTGCGCGGAGCGTACCGCCGGGTGTGGGTTTGCTATTGATCAGCCCGTGAGTGAGGTTGCGCCGCCGGGCCTTGCCCGGCGGTTTTTTTCATCGGGGCGCACTTACTGAGCGGCAAGGCTGCGCGCGGTTGTCGCGGGGTCGCGGATGACTTAGCCTTCGCGATGCCTTTGCGGCGACGGAGTTTTCCGATGCGCCTCGCCTACATCCAGATCCCTGCCGCGCTGATCGCGCTCGCCGCCCTTGCCGCGCTCGCGACGCCCGTCTCCGCCGGTGATTACTACGCCGGCAAAAGCATCGATCTCCTGATTGGAGCGCCGCCCGGCGGCGGCTATGACATCTATGCGCGCGCGCTCGCGCGCCACTATGGCCGGCACATTTCCGGCCAGCCGACCATCGTGGCGAAGAACATGCCGGGCGCAGCGAGCGGGCGGGTGGCGGGCTTCATCAGCGCGGTCGCGCCGAAGGACGGGACTGCGATCGCCGCCCTCATGCCAGGGGGCGTGGTGGGCCCCCTGCTCGACGAGAAGGCGGAGACGCTGTTCGACCCCACTAAGGTGCTTTATCTCGGCAGCGCCAATAACGGCACGCGGGTTTGCGTCTCGCGCAAGGACTCAAAAATCAGGACTTTCGATGACGCGCTCACGCAGAAGGCGGTCTTCGGCGGCGTCTCGACCAGCGATTCCACCCGCGGCTACGGCTACATGCACAAGAAAACCTCGGGCGCCAAATACGACGTGGTCTCCGGTTACAGCGGCACCGCCGAAATGGCGCTTGCCATGGAGCGCGGCGAGCTCGACGGCGTCTGCGGCTGGGATTGGGCGAGCTTCAAGTCGCAGCGCCCCGATTGGATTCGGGACAACAAGGTCAATCTGCTGCTGCAGGTCGGTCTCGAGCCGAACGAGGAGCTCACGCGCATGGGAGTTCCCTCGGTGTTCAAATACGTGACTAACGAAGACGACCGCAAAGTGGTCGAGCTCATCATCAGCCAGCAGGCGTTCCAACGCTCCTACATCGCACCGCCCGGTCTGCCGGCGGAGCAGCTCGAGACGCTGCGCTCCGCCTTCGACGCCACCATGCGCGACCCAGATTTCCTCACCGATGCGGAGACCATCCGCATCGACATCTCGCCGCTCCCCGGCGCCAAGGTGCAGGAGCTGGTGCAGAGAATTTATGCCGCGCCGAAGGACATCGTCGCGCGGGCGCGGCAGGCCCTCAATCCGTAGGCTTTCGCCATGCAGGTCAAACCGACATGGAAGGAATTGTTGGCGCGGGAAAAGCCGCTCCTCCTGCCCTGCGCCCATGACGCGCTCTGCGCCCGCCTGATCGAGCGCGCGGGCTTTACCGCCTACTCAGTCGGTGGATACGCGCTGGTCGGCGCGCGTCACGCGCTGCCCGACATCGGGCTGGTGGGCTTCGGCGAGATGAGCGCAGGCATTCGCGACATCATAGCCGCGAGCAGCCTGCCGGTGCTCGTCGACTGCGACGACGGCTATGGCGACGTCAAGAACGTCGCCCGCACCATCGCTGGCTACGAGGCGATGGGCGTGTCGGCGATCTTCATGGAGGATCAGCGGGCGCCCAAACGCTGCGGCCACATGGCGGGCAAGGACGTGATCGAGGCCGACGCAATGGCGGCGAAATTGCGCGCCGCGGCGGGTGCCCGCCGCGGTTCGGATTTCTTCATCATCGCGCGGACCGACGCGCGCGCGGTGCACGGTCTGGACGAAGCGCTGCGCCGCGCCGAACTTTATCTCAAAGCTGGGGCCGACGGCCTGTTCATCGAGGCGCCGCAGTCGACCGAGGAGCTGGTGCAGGTCGGGCGCACGTTTCAAGGCGTGCCCCAACTCGCCAACATGGTCGAGGGGGGTGGCCGCACCCCGGTGCTGCCGCCGCAGGAGCTCTACCGCCTCGGCTTCGCCATGGTGGCTTATCCGACTACGCTGATCTTCCGCGTCGCGCGCGCGATCGAAACTGCGCTCGCCGATCTCAAGGACGGTCGTCCGGCAGGCGACAACGACGGCGTCGGCTTCGAGGGCTTCAAGGACATCGTCTCGCTTGCGCGCTGGGCCGATGTCGAGCAGCGAAGCGCCACGTCGCGCAAATGATGACCGCGGTGATAAAAGGTTATGTGACGGCAGCCGCGGCCGGCGCTTTGCTGCTCGTCGCAAGCGTGGGCGCGAGCGCACAGGACGCGAAGCCAGAATTGTCGCGGGTGCGGCTCGCCGTCGGCGGCAAGCCGGCGCTGTTCTATCTGCCGCTGACGGTGACCGAGCGGCTCGGCTATTTTCGCGACGCGGGGCTCGACGTGGAGATTTCCGACTTCCCCGGCGGCGCCCGCGCGCTACAGGCCTTGATCGGCGGCAGCGCCGACGTGGTGACCGGGGCCTACGACCACACGATCCAGATGCAGGCGAAGGGCCAGCCGATCGTCGCCGTGGTGCAACTCGGTCAATTTCCTGGCTACGTGCTCGGCGTATTGAGTGCAAAAATGCAGAGCTACCGCTCGCCGGCCGACCTCAAGGGCATGAAGATCGGTGTGACCGCGCCGCGCTCGAGCACGCATTTCATGGTGCAGCATCTGATGGTGAAGCACGGGCTTAGGCGCGACGACGTGTCGTTCGTCGGCATCGGCGCGAGCGCGAGCGCCGTCGCCGCGGTCCAGCGCGGCGAGATCGACGCCATCGTCAACGTCGATCCGGTCATCAACCTGCTCGAGAGCCAGGGCCTGATCAAGGTGGTGGCGGATACGCGCACGCCGGCGGGCACCCGCGACGTGTTCGGCGGTGCCTATCCCGCCGCCGTGCTCTATGCGCCGCGGTCCTTCGTTGCGGAGAAGCCGCGCACGACGCAAGCGCTGGTGAACGCCTTCGTGCGCGGGCTCAGGTGGGTCGCGGGACGATCGGCGGACGAGGTGGCGGCTGTCATGCCGCCGGACTACGCGCTGGGCAACAAGGCGATCTACGTGCAATCGATCAAAACGAGCCTGCCGATCTATTCCCGCGACGGCCGTTTCAGCGCTGAAGCCGCCGAGACCGCCTATGCCGTGCTCAAGGCGTTCGACCCGGACGTCGGCAACGCCAAGCTCGACGTGTCGGCCACCTACAGCAACGCCTTTGTCGAGAAGGTGCCGGCGCAACCGTAAAGGCGCCGCTCCGTCAGGCCGTGACTGGCTGCGCAGCGCTCGCGCCCGCCGCGCTGGGCGTGCGATTCCCGTGTCGGGGCTCTTATGGGATTACGGCAGCTTGTCGTATTCGCGCTGAAAAGCCTCATCCAAGATTTTCTCGGATCCCGGATCGAGGGATTTTGCGCCGCAATTCTCGCAGGTCCCGATCAAGATCATGACCCGGCAGTGAACGTATCCTTTGTCGCTCAATTGACGAAAGGCGATGGCTTCCTTTCGTTTGGTAACGCCGCCCTTTTTGCAGACATCACAGAAGATCGGTTCATTTTCGGCCGCCATCGCCCATCCCCTGCCGTCGCCCCTGCTGAGCCAATCTGCGGGACGTTTTTTGAGGGGATGTGTGAGCTACTTCACACTCGAAGAAATTTCAGGTCGCGCCCGCTAGCGCTTTGTTGCGACTGCCCTATCGGCGCTTGGGCCCATTTGGAGGCGTGGAGGTCCACCCTCTGAGAGAGGCTAAAAGATATATCTTGCGCTACATCTCTTCCCGGTATATCTTTCGATATATCTCACATAATGGAAAGGAGGCCGACCATGTTCGGCATGAGAGATTCCTGTGGATCCTCCTGGGGAGGAAAGTGGGCCGCCGGGCGCGGCTGGCGTGGACGTCACCGCCACGGCTGGGGCGGCGGACGTCACGGTTGGGATGGCGAGATGATGCGCGCCGGGCGCATGCTGGCGCAGGGCGACTTGCGCCTGATCGCGCTCGCGCTGATCGCCGAGCAGCCGCGCCACGGCTACGAGATCATCAAGGTGCTCGAAGACAAGACCGCCGGCTGGTATTCGCCGAGCCCCGGCATCGTTTACCCGACGCTGACTTATCTCGAAGAGGCAGGCTACGTCACCGCGCAGGCCGAGGGCGCCAAGAAGCTCTACAGCATCACCGACGAAGGGCGCGCCTATCTCGACGCCAATCGTGACTTCGTCGACGCGGTGCTCGAGCGTCTCGCCGCCATTGGCGACAAAGTCGCCCGCATGCGCCATCGTTTCGGCGGCGAGGACGACGAGCGCCGCCGCATGCCGCCGCTCGTTCGCGCGGCGCTCGAGAACCTGCGTGAGGTCACGGCCAAGCGCCTCGACGACGATGCCGAAGCGGAAACGAAGGTGGTCGAGGTGCTGGCGCGCGCCGCGGCGGAACTGAAGAAGACGTGATTCCGACTACGAGTCACTCCACCTTCAGATTAAGCTTGCGCACCAGCGTGCCCCACTTCGTTTCCTCGCTGTCGATATCCTTCGCGTAGTCCTCCGGGGTCGAGGTCAGGGGGTCGCCGCCTTCGGCCAGGATGCGCTGCTTGACCTCATCGCTTTGAACGAGCGCGCGCAGCGCGGAATTTAGACGATCGATGATCGGCGGCGGCGTTCCCGCCGGCGCAAGCAGCCCGTAATGAAGGACCGATTCGAATCCAGGCAAGCCCGACTCGTTTGCGGTCGGCACGTCGGGCAAGAGGCTAAAGCGCGTGGGACCGAGCACCGCGATCGCCCGCAGCGTGCCGGCCTGCAGATTGCCGAGCGCGGGCGGCAACACGCCGAACGCGATCGGCACATGATTGCCAAGGAGATCGTTCATTACCTGCGCCGTGCCCTTATAGGGAATGATCGCAGCGTCGATGCCGGTGACCGACTTGAACAATTCGGCGGTGAGATAACCGCCGGTGCCGACCGCCGACGTGCCGATGTTGAACTGAACTCCCGCTTTCTTCGCGATGGCGATCACCTCGGCGATCGTCTTTGCCGGGAACGAGGGATGCGCCAGCAATGCCACCGGCATTGATGCGATCAGCCCGATCGGCGCGAAGTCCTTGCGCGGATCGAAGCCGGCATTGGCGTAGAGGCTCGGATTGATCGAGATTGATCCGGTATGGCCGAGGAACAGCGTGTAGCCGTCGGGTGGGCTTTTGATGAAAGCACGAGTGCCGACCAGGCCCGACCCGCCGGCGCGGTTGTCGACGACCACCTGCTGGCCGAGCGCGCCCGAGAGCTTCTCCGCCACGACGCGCGCCATGGCATCGACGCCGCCACCCGGCGGATAAGGCACGATTAGCGTGATGGTGCGAGTGGGATAGTCTTGCGCGAAGGCGTGGCCGCAAACAGCCATCGCGACCACAGCGGCGGCTGCGGCCCGCAACAGCTTGCGCATCGTTCCCTCCCCTTTTTGGCTTAACCGGCCGCCGCCCTCGATGCGCTTGGAGCGGCGGCCTGGTCGCAACTCAACTACAATGCCACCTCAGTGAACGAGAGTGTCCATCTGCAGGCGCGCGATTTCGTCCTTCACCAGCAACTTGCGACGCTTCAACTCCACGATCTGAAGATCGTCGATCGACGGATGCGAGCGGGCCTCGGCAATTTCCGCCTCCAGCGCCCGATGCCGTCGTTCCAGTTCCGCAAGATGGGCTTCTATGGACATGTTGGGGGGTTCTCCTCAGCCAGATCGTTTGCCTGGCAGGGGAAGTTTACACCCTTTTGGCCCATTTTCGAAGCGGCTTTGGTTGTGCAGCGCAGCAACGGCAAATTCGATTATGGTTCAGGCGGCTATTGGCGGACTTGTAGGGGAAAACCCAAAAAGGATGGTTTTTCGCCGTTGCAATGCTGGTCAGAAATTAAGTGTGGCACCGCTCTCGACGTGGCCGCGGCCCACGCCCCATTTCCAAGGTGGACGCCGCGCGCCCAGGGAGGCGCTGCCTGCCGAAATGGGAGTTAGGGCCAAGCGCAAGCTAGCTTCATCGCCCACTCGGATGTGGTCAGAACCCGTAAAGCGCGCTACTTGAAGCGTGAGCGCGTTTGGGACGCAGAGCTGGGACGTAAGCCGCACGCTTGCGGCAGCCCAAACATCAGCGGTGGCGATGACCAAGGAAGAAGAACGCGAGTTGCGGGAGCAACTGGCGCGTTTGCAGCAGGAGCACCGCGATCTCGACGCCGCGATCTCCGCCCTGCAGCATTCGCCGGGCTCCGATCTGTTGCAGGTCCAGCGTTTGAAAAAACGCAAGCTCGTCCTGCGCGATCGAATTTCCTACATCGAGGACCAGCTTACCCCCGATATCATTGCTTAATTCGATTGCGCCGCTCACTCCGGCGGGATGCCCGCTTCGCGGATCACCTTGGTCCAGCGCTCGGTCTCTTCCCGCTTGAGTTTTGCCATGTCCTGCGGGCTGCCGCCGACGGCGGTGACTTGCAGCGCACGGAAGCGCTCCTTGGTAGCGCCCTCGTTGGCGGTTTCGTTGATGACGCGGTTGAGCTTCGAGATGATGGCAGGCGGCGTCTTGGGCGGCGCGCTGATCGCGTTCCAGGTATCCGAGACGAAGCCCGGCACGCCGATCTCGATCAGAGTCGGGAGGTCCGGCAGGATGTCCAGCCGATGATTGGTGGCGACCGCAACGATTCTTGCCTTGCCGCCCTCGTGCAGTTTGTAGGCGGATGCGAGCTCCATGAAGATGAAATCAACGTGGCCGGCGACCAGATCGTTGAGCGCGGGACCCGTCCCGCGATAGGGGACGTGCAACATCTTGGTTCCCGTCAACTTCATGAACAGCTCCGTCGTCAGGTGCGAGGTGGTGCCCGGTCCCTGCGAGGCGTAAGTGATTTTGCCCGGATTGGCTTTCGCATAGGCGATGAATTCTCGGGCGGTCTTGGCCGGAAAATCTTGGCGGAGCAGCAGCACGTTGGGGAATTTTGTCATCACCGCGACCGATTCAAGCGCGGCTGGATCGAAATTGAGCTTCTTATAGAGCGCGATGTTGCTGGTGATAGGGGCGGGCTGGGAAGCGAGCAGCGTGTAGCCATCAGGATCGGCAGCATAGACCGTCTCGGCGGCGATATTGCCTCCGGCGCCGCCGCGGTTCTCGACGACGAACGGCTGACCCAGCCGCTGCTGCAGCCCGGCCGCGAAAATTCTCGCCGCGGTATCGACGCCGCCGCCGGCCGGTACGCTCACGATGATCTTCACCGGACGGTTGGGATAATCTGCCGCCTCGTCCTGCTGGCCGACGGCGGGCGAGACCGCAAAGAGGGCGGCCGCAACTGCGATTAACGCGTGGTATCTCGACATTTCCCGTATCCTTCCCGCCGCCGCGGCGACCGATGCACGCGATGGTTTGCTTAGCGCAATCTCGCATATCGCGGAGGCTGCGGTAAATGCGGCGCGAGGTATCAGCACCGCTGCGCGCCACGATGCCCTCGCCTTTCTCGAGCCCTTCGCGGTAGCATCACGAGGAATTCATCGCGAGTGTAAACCGGAATGTGCTGCACCGAGTTCCGCTCCGGAGGCCAAACCATGCGACGAGCTCTCGTGCTCGCTCTAGCGCTCGGATGCACCGTCGCCGCGGTCCACGCGGCATGCGCGCAAACGTCAGGTGAGGATTACCCGCAGCACACGGTAACCTTTCTCTGTCCGTTTCCGGCCGGTGGCGGCACCGACATGCTCACTCGTCTGTTGGCGCAGGAGCTGCAAGAGAAGCTTAAACGGCCGGTCATCGTCGACAATCGCCCGGGCGCGGGCACGATCGTCGCCGCGCAAGCGGCCGCGCGCGCCGCTCCCGACGGGCATACCATCTTCCTTGCGCCGGTGACCACGCTCGCCATGGGCCCGAGCGTGCACAAGTCCCTGCCCTACGACACTGTGAAGGATTTCGCTCCCATCGGCCTCGTCGGATCGTCGCAGTTCGCGTTGGTTGCCAATCCCAAGGTGCCGGCCGACACGCTTGCGGAGCTGATCGCCTACATCAAGAGCAACGACGGCAAACTCAGCTATGCCTCCTCCGGCGCCGCGACGCCGCACCATCTTTTCATGGCGATGTTCCTCAAAATGATCGGAACAACCGCCCAGCACATACCCTACCGCGGCAGTCTCGCGGCGCTGACCGACGTGATCTCCGGCCAGATTCCGATCATGATCATCGATCTCGCCGTCGCCATGCCGGCGATCAACGAGGGCAAGGTAAAGGTTTTCGGCGTGACGTCGACGACACGGAGTAAAGCGATGCCCGATATTCCCACCATCGCCGAGGGCGGCCTGCCGGGTTATGCCGCCACACCTTGGTTCTCCGTGGTGGCGCCCGCGGGCACGCCGCGGCCGATCATCGACAAGCTCAATGGGCTGCTGGTGGGTTTCATCAATCGGCCTGAGATTCAAGACAAGATGAACACGCTCGCGATTACGCCGTGGACCAGCACCCCGGATGAGCTCGCGCGCTTCATTCCCGCCGAGATCAAAAAATGGGCGCAGGTGGTGAAGGACGCAGGCATCACGCCGGAGTGATCCCGCCTCGAGATCAAGGCGCGCTCATGAACGGCTGGGGCTATCCGCCGACTGATCGAGAGTCTCGGCTTCCTCGAGCTCTTCCATCACGAGATCGCCCTTGCGCGTGACCACGTCGCCGCCCAGGCGGGTGCGAGCCACTTCACGAATGTGCTCGGCGATGCGCGGTTCCCGATCCATGAGGACGTGCAGATCGCGAGCCTCGAGCATCAACAGGCTGGTTCGGCTGACGGCGGTCACGGTCGCGGTTCTGCGCGTGCGACGCAGCGCGGCGATCTCGCCGAAAAATTGACCGGCGCCAAGCCGAACGCGCTCGTGCTTGAGCTCGATCTCCACCTCTCCGGCCGCGATGAAATACATGGAATGCGCCGGCTCGCCGCGTCTGGCGATGACGTCGCCAGGCTCGACTTGCTGCGCGTGCAGCAGCCGCATGATGTGGGCAATATCCGTCGCTTGAAGTTCCGCGAACAACGGCACCCGCGCGACCATGCCCCAGGTGACGACAAACTCGCGACGGTGGATTTCGTCGGCGAAGGCGGTAGCGACGATGCCGATCGGCAAGGCGACCATGATCAACCCAACGAAGATCGTAACGGCCGCAACGATCCGTCCGAGCACCGTCACCGGAACGACATCGCCATAGCCGATCGTCCCCAGTGTGACGATCGCCCACCACATCGCATCAGGAATGGTGCCGAATTTATCCGGCTGCGCATGACGCTCGATCACATGCATGATGCTCGCGGCCACCAGCGTCGCACCCAGTAAAATCACGAAGCAGCCGAACAAAGCGCGGCGCTCGTTGTAAAGAGCATCCAACAGCGAGCGCATCGCCGGCGAGTAGCGCGCCAACTTGAGAAAGCGCGCCATTCGAAACACCAACAGGACCCGCAAATCGAACGGTAAGACCAACGCAAGCCAAAACGGCAGGACCGCGAGAAGGTCGATCACGCCGAGCGGGCTGGTAATGAACTCCCATCGCGCCTTGCGCTCGCTCGAATGCCGGTGCGGCGCGTGCTCGGCCGCCACCCAAACGCGCAATCCGTACTCGATGGTGAAGAGGACGAGCGACAACAGCTCGATCGCGGTGAATAGCGGCCCATATTCCGCTTGCAATTTCGGTACCGTGTCGAGCGTCATCGCCACGAGGTTGATGACGATCAGAACGACGATGAGCCGCCCGACAATGAGACCCGCCCGGTCCCCGATCGCGCCATGCTCCAGGACCGCATAAAGCCGGCGCCGTAGATCGACGTGAGTGCGCCTGTTATGTCGCGTCATAGCCGAATTCTATCCGAGCGAACGGCAATATTGTTGCCCGATTACGCGGCGCGTTCAACGGACAGGATCGCTCGGGTGATCTCATCAATGGCAGACGAGAACCGGAATTTTGGTATGCGTCAGGACCTTCATCGTCACGCTGCCGAGCACGATTGCCGCGATCCCGCTCCTTCCGTGCGAGGCCATGACGATGAGATCGCAGCCTCTTCGCTCGGCGGTGTCGATGATGCCTTCGTAAGGATGGTCCTGTTCGACTTGCACGGTTTCGCAGACGACACCAGCTGCGCGAGCTTCTTGGGCGACGCTCTCCAATATGCTCTGCGCATGCGCTTTGGCGCGCGCGGCGTGCTCGGCAAAAGCGCCCGACATTTCATAGACCCTCGAAGCAGGAACGGTATAGACGTCGAACGATCCTTCCACCGTCAAGGCGGTGACTTTTGCCCCGACCGACTTGGCAAGCGCCAATCCATGGCGCACCGCCCTGCTGGCAAGCTCGGAGCCGTCGGTTGGGATCAAAATATGCCGATACATCCTGCTCCTCTCTCGGTCGGTGCCCGGCCCCTCCGGATGCGGCATTCCGCTCGCAGTCACGCTCCATTGCACAAATGTCTAGCGCCGGAAAGGGAGCCCTTCGCACCATCCCGCCGAGAACGCCAGTTTGGGCCGCATTCTTGACGAGCGGAAGCCTTACGGCTGAAACGCCGGCCGGCGGCGCCAGGCGCGCAGTATCGCCGAGACGCGCACACGCCGGTCGCGCAGGTTGGCGATTGCCATCAGCGCCGCCGGCGTCACGATCAGCGTGAGCATGGTGGCAAAGCCTAACCCGAACACGATCGCGGTCGAGAGATTGATCCACCATTGCGTTGCCGGCGCGCCGATGGTGATCTCGCGCGAAAGAAATTCGATGTTTATTCCGAACGCGATCGGCAGCACGCCGAGGATCGCCGTCACCGCCGTGAGAACGACGGGACGGGCGCGCTCGCGGCAGGTTTCGATGATGGCGTCATAGGCGGCGACGCCTTCGCGGCGCAGTCGGTCATAGGTATCGATCAGCACGATATTATTGTTCACGATCACCCCCGCATTGGCGATCACGCCGATGCCGGTCATCACCACGCCGAAGGCCTGGCCCATCAGCAGGAGCCCAAGCATCACGCCGAAGGTCGAGAGCACGACCGCGGTGAGCACCAAGCCGACCGAGGTCAGCTTGTTGAATTGCGCAAGCAGGATCGCGAAAATGAGAAAGATCGCAGTGCCGAATGCTTTGAGCAGGAATGCGCCGGCCTTCGCGCGCTCCTCGTCCTCGCCCTTGAGCTTGAAGGTCACGCCCAAGCCGAGGTCCGCCTTGGCAAGCGCGGTCGCGATCTCCTGCTGAACTTTCGCGGTCTGCACGCCCTCGGCCACGTTGGCGGACACCGTCATGACCCGGTTGCCGTTGACCCGATTGATGTAGCCGACGCGCGGCGCCGGCACGCGCTGGACGAAATTTCCGATCGGCACGTGTCCCGCCTGCGTCTGCACGCGCAGATCGTCGATCTGATCGAGGCTGCGCCGGTCGGGAGGAAAGCGCAGCAGGATGTCCACCGACTTGTCGCTGTCGACCGGCCGGTATTCGGTCGCCTTCAGACCATTGGTAACGAGCTGGACGGCGCTGCCGACGGTATTGACGCCGGCCCCGTATTTTGCGGCTTCCGATTTATCGACTTCGATCTTCCAGTCGATACCGGGCAGCGGCAGGCCGTCGTCGAGATCGCGGATGTCGCTGCGCGTGGCGAGGATGGCGGCCACTTTGACTGCAGCCGCCGGCAGTTGCGCCGAATCGAGCGCCGTAAGCTGCACCTGGATCGGCTTGCCCGTCGGCGGGCCCGCCCGCGGCGCCGTCACCTCGATGAGGATGCCCGCGATGTCGGCGGTCTTCGCGCGGATGGCGTCCATGATCTCATGCGCCGGGGCGCGGCTGCGCCAGTCCGCGAACTCGAACTGGATGACGCCGATCGTGTCCTCGGTGAGCTCGCTCATGCCGCGCGGCTGCTCGCCGATACGGGTATAGACGGTCTTGAGGCCCTCGAAGGCAAGCACGCGCTTCTCGACCTCGCCAACGAGGCGGCTCTTCTCGTCGAGCGAGAGATTGCCACGAGCGTGCACGACGACCTGGCCGTAGTCAGGCTCCACCTTCGGGAAAAATTCCACTCCGCGGCCGAACTTCCCGTAGGCAACCTGCACCACGACCAGGAGCAGCGCTGCCAGCGCGAGCGTCGTGCCGGGATAGCGCAGCGCCAGCCGCACCGTACGCATGTACGGCCCGCGATCGCCTGCCCTGTCGTCGTGGGGTACGGGTGCGGCGCTGGCGAGCCAAGCGAGCGGCCAGCGCCGCGACTTTATAGTGCGCGCGCCGGACACTCGCCCTGAACCTGGCTCGTCGGCGCGCGGTGCCTTGCCGAGCAAAGCGCCCAGCGTGGGCGTGAAGAACAGCGCAACCGCCAGCGAGGCCGACAGCGTCGCGATCAACGTGATCGGCAGATATTTCATGAACTGGCCGACCACGCCCGGCCAAAACAGTAGCGGCGAGAAGGCGGCGATGCGGGTCGCCGTGGCGGCGATCACCGGCCCGGACATGCGCTTGGCGGCGAGCGCGTAGGCCTCTTTCGGCGGCATGCCCTCAGCCATGCGGCGCTCGGCAAATTCGGAGACGATGATAGCGTCGTCGACCAGCATGCCGACGGCGAGAATGAGCGAGAACAGCACGACGATGTTGACGGTCAATCCCGCGAGCTGCAGCCCGAGCACCCCGGCCAGGAACGACGCCGGTATGGCGATCCCGATGAACAGCGAGGCGCGGAAGCCGAGTGCGAACAGGATCACGATCGCCACCAGCAGCACGCCGGTTAAGACCGAGTTCTGCAGGTCGCCCAGCATCTGCCGAATGATTTTCGATTTGTCCTGGGTGAAGGTGACGTGCACGGCTTCAGGCCAGGCCTTCTGCAGCGTCGCCACCGTCGCTTTCACCGCGTCGACCGTCTCGATCAGGTTGGCGCCGGTGCGCTTGGATACCTCGATGGTCATGGCGGGACGCCCGTTCACCCGCGTGACCGAGGTCGCGTCCTTGAAGGTGGGCTTGACCTGCGCAATGTCGAGCAGCCGCACCGAGGCCTTGGGCGAGGCCACCACCGGAATGTTCAGGATGTCCTGCGGTTTCTCGAACAACGAGGGCACCTTGACCGCAAAGCGGCCGGTCTCGCCTTCCAGCGCTCCCGCGGCGATGAGCGTATTGAAAGATTGGGTGAGCGAGCCGAGCTGCTCGAGGGAGAGCCCGTAGCTCGATAGCAGCATCGGATTAAGGATGATCTCGACGGCCTCATCGCGGGCGCCGCGCAGCTCGGCCGAGAGCACGCCGGGCGCCTGCTCGATCGCGTTTTTGGCCGCGCGCGCGATGCGCAGGAGCGTGCGCTCCGGTACGTCGCCGGAGAGTCCCACCACCAGCACCGGATAGAGCGAGAGATTGACCTCCAGCACCTGCGGCTCATCCACGTCGCGCGGCAGGTCGTGCTTGGCCTGATCGACTTTGGCGCGCACGTCGGCCAGCGCCGACTTGGGGTCGAAACCGGCCTCGAACTCGAGCAGCACGAAGCCGCCGCCCTCGAATGCGGTCGAGCGCATCTCCTTCACGTTGCCGACCGACTTGAGCTGGGTCTCCACCGGCCGCAGCAATAGCCGCTCGGAGTCCTCCGGGCTGATGCCGCGTTGGGAGAGCTGCACGTAGATGATCGGAATCCGGACGTCCGGCTCCGCTTCCTTGGGGATCGTGACGTATGCCAAAAGGCCCGCGCTCAGAAGGAAGATGAGCGTCGCAACGGTGAGTCGCGCGTGACTGATAGCGTAGTCGATGAACCTGGGCATCACATCGTTACTTCGCCACTGCGGTCAGCTCGGGTATGCCCACAGCGTCGACCGTCTGGCCTTCGCGCACAAAATCCTGTCCTTGCACGATCACGCGGCTACGGTCGGGCAGCCCGACGACCCACATGTCGCTCTGTTCGTCCTCGATGACGCCGACAGGAGCGAACTCGACCGTATCGTTCGCGTCGACCACGCGCAGACCGAGATTGCCGGCGGAGGAAAAGGTCACCGCAGAGCAGGGAACGCGCGTCGCTAGTACCGGCGCCAATGGGACGATGACCTCGGCCGTAATGCCGTCCGGAATGTTGCCGTCGGCGTTAGGCAATTCGATTTCGACCCGATAGGTGCGCGTCGTGGGACTTGCGGTCTTGGCGACGAAGCGGACTTTGCCGCTGGCGCGCTCGCCGGTCACCAGCCGCACCTCGGCGACCGCGCCGACCTTGATACCGGCGAGTTGGCGTTCCGCCACTTCGACCACCGCCAGCATCGGGTCGAGCGCGACCATCGTCGCGATCTCGCGGCCGGCAAAGGAGAAGGCGGCCTGCCCGACCTCGACTGCAACGTCCTGCACGACGCCCGACCACGCGGCGCGCACGATGCCGCGATCCTGCTCGGCCACGGCGGCGGCAAGCGCGGCTTCGGCGGCTTTGGCCTGCGCCTCAAGGTCGACGAGCTGCAGCCGCGGCAACGTGCCATTGAGAATCAGCGCGCGCTTGGCCTCAAGCTCCGTGTGCTTTTGCGTCACCACGGCCTGCGCCTGCGCCACTTGCGCCTCGCGCGCCTCGTCGGACAAGATGGCGATGATCTCGCCCTTCTGAACCAACATCCCACGCTTTACCTTCAACTCGGTCACGACCCCCCCGGTGCGCGCCGTGACGGTGACCCGCTTGTCGGCCTCGGTGCGGCCGGGGATGGTGAGCTTGCGGCTGTGCGGAACGACGCTGGTCGTCGCGACCGCCACACGGAAAAGCTTGTTCGCCTCGGATTGGCCGGCGCGCACGGCCGCGCCGCTTTCCGCCCGCTGGTGCGGAAGAAAGTGCCCGGATGCGATCCAAAGCGTGGCGGCCGCGATGAGGCCGATGCCGGTGAGGCGGCTCGCCTTCATCGGTACCTCTCTTCGGCTGCTTGAGCCGTGCTGGTCTTATTTCGAGTCGGATCCATGGATGCGCGAAGGCCTGCGCGGACGCAGCCCGATTGCGTCGCGGACACGCGACAATCACAGCGAAGCTGGGCGTTGGCCCGGCGCATGACAGGAAGTCCCCCGACCCCGAATTTGCAGCGCAGCAATCGCCTAAATCGTTGGCGAAACTGAGGCTGAAACTCTGCAGGACTGCCGCAGGGGAGCTATGCACCGCAATTCGATGATTTGGCCGCGCAAAACGGGCGCAACAGCCCATTCCCCGCCCGCATGCCGCCGCCTTGCCACCCCAACGACCATCCCTATAATCGCCCGCTTTCTTTTGGGCCGTTTCAAGGGGGATCGATGGCGGGGAAGCCAGTTGCAATCATCATGGGCAGCCAGTCGGACTGGCCGACCATGAAGCACGCAGCCGATACGCTCGATGCGCTGGGCATCGGTTATGAAGCGAAAATCATCTCCGCGCATCGCACGCCCGATCGACACCTTGCCTTCACCAAGGCGGCCAAGGCGCAAGGCTTCAAGATCATCATCGCCGGCGCCGGAGGCGCCGCGCATCTCCCCGGCGTGACTGCGGCGCTGACCCCGCTTCCGGTCTTTGGTGTGCCCATCGAATCGAAGGCGCTCTCCGGCGTCGACTCGCTCTATTCGATCGTGCAAATGCCCCCTGGCGTCCCGGTCGGGACGCTCGCCATCGGGCGCGCAGGCGCAATCAACGCGGCACTGCTCGCCGCGAGCGTGCTTGCGCTCAGCGACGGCGAACTCGCCAAGCGTCTCGACGCGTGGCGGCAACGCCAGGCGGACGCGGTGCCGGAGACGCCCGAAGACGCCAAGGCGTGATGTCTCGCGAGGGCTGGGTCCTCGCTTTGCGGGGACCAACGAACGGCACAGTGATGGACTCTTCACGCTGATTCTGCTAAACGCGCGGCCAATGGGGAGCCCGCGCGGTCGCGCTTTGGTGGCGGATCGGCGGGCTCCGGTACATTAGGACATCGAAACAAAGGAACGACGCGTGCAGGTCCTCGTCCGTGACAACAATGTCGATCAGGCCCTCAAGGCGCTGAAGAAGAAGATGCAGCGCGAGGGCATTTTCCGCGAGATGAAGCTTCGCGGCCACTACGAAAAACCCTCTGAAAAGAAGGCGCGCGAGAAGGCGGAAGCGATTCGCCGAGCGCGCAAGCTTGCCCGCAAACGCATGCAGCGCGAGGGCCTGTTGCCGATGAAGCCGCGGCCCGCGCCTGGCGCGGGCGGCGCCGCGCGGCCGCCGCGCAGGCCCAGCTTCTGATTGGCACTGGGCGCGGCCGGCGCCCACCGCGAACAAGGATACAGCGCGGGCCTTCGGGCCCGCGCTGTCGTTTTCGCTCCTCAAGCGCTACGCTGGCCGTCGGCCGCGCTAACGCCGAGGAGGATAACGATGAAACGCAGCACCGACCGGATCCTCACCACTCACGTCGGCAGTCTCATCCGTCCGCCGGCGCTGCGCGAGTTCCTCGCCGCCAAGGAAGCTGAAAAACCTTTCGACCAAGCCGCGTACGCGAAGTGCCTCAAGGATTGCGTCGCCGAGGTCGTGCGCAAGCAAGCCGAGATCGGCATCGACGTGATCAGCGACGGCGAGTTCGGTAAGGCGATCAGCTGGGCGCAATACGCGCTATTTCGTCTCGGCGGTTTTCAACGCCGGCCGTTCGCGGGCGGCAATCCCTTCACCCGCGGCGTCGACCGCACCCGCTTTGCGGAGTTCTACGCCGAGCTCGACGCTCGCGACAAAGTCGAGACCGTGATGGACTCGCTGGTGGTGGCGCCGATCACCTATACCGGCGCGGCCGAGCTTCAGCAGGACATCGATAACTTCAAGGATGCGCTGCGCAGCGTCGATGTGGCGGAGGCATTTCTGCCGGTGGCGGCGCCGACGAGCGTGATCCCCGATCGCAAGAACGAGTATTACAAGAGCGACGACGATCTGCAGCAGGCGATCGCCGAGGCCATGCACACGGAATACAAGATGATCATCGACGCCGGGCTGCTGGCGCAGCTGGACGATGCGCGCGCGGCCGTGAGCTATGATCGGATGGTGCCGCCCAAGACCCTCGAAGAGTACCGCGGCTGGCTCGCGCGCCAGGTCGAGATCATCAACCACGCCATCAAAGGGCTTCCGCGCGAGAAGATCAGATACCACGTCCAGGCGGATATCGCTTTTGACTGTCTGCCCATATCGGTTAACGTCTTAGATATCCCCATCCCATAAGGCCTTTCTCACTACTGTCGTCTTGACATGTCTGTTGTTGTCTGGCTATATCGGCTTCCCAGATATGGGCAAGGATAGGGCTTGGCGAGCACAACAGAGGGGCGAGCAATGAGAGCACTTCATCGACTGACGGCGCGCAAGGTAGCGACGGCGAAACCCGGCATGCACGCGGACGGCGGCTCGTTATACCTGCGTGTCGCCCCCGGCGGCTCGAGGCAGTTTATTTTCCGCTACGTGCGGGACGGGCGCATGCGCGACATGGGGATCGGGCCCACGCACACGCTCACCCTGGTGGAGGCGCGCGAGCGAGCCACAGAGGCTCGCAAGCTCCTGCTCGACGGTATTGATCCGCTCACCGCCAAGCACACGCGCCTGGGCGCGCTGAAGGCCGCCGAGGCCAAGGCCATGACGTTCGCGCAGTGCGTCGATGGCTTCATCCGCGACAACCAAAGCAAATGGGGAAACCCCCGGCACGCCCTCGAATGGAAACGCTCAGTCGAGCGCTACGTCAACCCGGTGCTCGGCTCGTTGCCGGTGGCCGCGATCGACACACCGCTGGTGCTCAAGGTGCTCAAGCCGTTGTGGGAGCGTACCCCGGAGACGGCCAGCCGCGTGCGTGGCCGCATCGAGAACGTGCTCGGTTGGGCCCAGGTGCATCACTATCGCAGCGGCGACAACCCCGCGAGATGGGGCGGACACCTGGAGCATGCGCTGCCGGCGGTGCAGAAGGGCGCACACTTCGCCGCATTACCCTTCGCCGACGTGCCGAGCTTCATGGTGAAGCTGCGCCAGGAAACGAGCGTGGCGGCGCGGTGCCTGGAGATGATCGTGCTCACAGCTCTGCGCCTCGACGAGGCTCGCGAGGGCACGTGGGACGAGATCGACTTCGACGAGAAGGTGTGGACCATCCCCGCCAATCGGATGAAGGCCGGCGAGAAGCACCGCGTGCCGCTGAGCGCCGCCGCCATCGCCGTGCTCAAAGGCATGGCCGAGATCAGGCAGTCCGACTTTATCTTCCCCGGCGCACGCGGTAGCGCCGTCGCCAAGTGCATGCCGTGGCTGTTGCTCAAGCAGCTCGCCAGCGGTGTGACGATCCACGGCTTCCGCTCTTCGTTCCGCGACTGGGCGGCCGAGCGCACGAGCTACCAGCGTGAAGTTGCCGAGATGGCGCTCGCGCACACGATCCCGAACGCCACCGAGGCCGCCTATCTCCGGAGTGACTTGTTCGAGAAGCGCCGCCGGCTGATGGGTGCGTGGAGCGATTACTGCGGCAAGCCGGCGGCGACCGGCAAGGTGGTGGTGCCGATCCGCGCGCGATAATCCCCACTCTCCGCAGAATTGCGTGTACACAGGACATGCCCCCCTAGACATCCGTCTGTGACGAGATAGTCCGGTTGATAGCTCCGCATATCGACGGAGTCGATCAACAGAAGGACACTTCAACCATGGCTAACTCTAAGAAGGGCCCTACCTCGGTGACGCGAGGTAAGGCCCAGAAGACTGATCCGCTTAGCAGCAAGATCACGACCGAGCCTACCACGGCGGCACCGGAGTACAAGTTTCATCCGCTCGCGGATTTGGTCCCGAAGATGTCGGACGAGGACTACGCGGCGCTCGCCGCCGACATCAAAGCGAACGGGCTGAACGAGCACATCATCCTTCACGAGGGCATGATCCTCGACGGTCGCCACCGCTACCGCGCCTGTCTTGAGGCCGGCATCGAGCCGTACTTCCTTGATTACCTGTCCACGTCTCACGGTCAACGGATTAACAATCCCGCTGCCTACGTCCTCAGCGTCAATGTCAACCGCCGGCATCTCGACGCCGAGGGGAAGCGCAAGGCGATCGCCGACCTGATCAAGGCGCACCCGGAGAAGTCGGATCGCGCTATCGCCAACATGTTGAAGACCGAGCACAAAAAAGTGGGCCGGGTGCGGAAGGCTGAGGAGGCAACTGGGGCGGTCGCCCCAGTTGAGAAGCGCATCGGCGGTGATGGCAAGGCCCGCAAGCAGCCCGCGACCAAGCCGCCGACTGTTGAAGTGATAGGCGGCATTGTCGAGTCGGCGCACGAGGTGATCGGAACGACGGATGCGATCGGCTCGTCAGGCAAGAGCGTCACGGTGGAGATGCTTCGCCATCGCGCCGAAGACAACAAGCCGCGCAAGCCGCGTAAGCTGACGAAAAAACAGCAGGAGCGGCAAGATTACAATCGCCGCGAGAGAGAACAAGCAGACCGGGTGGTTGCGGTTCTCATTGAGCGCCTGGGTCGCGACTGGATCGTGCCTGTATATGCGGCGATGGAGGTCACGGGTCTCAATATAAGCCCCGGTTGGTTTAACGACGCCGTCTTCGCACACATCAAGGGCACGCCCGATCAGCGGCTTGTGGAGGAGCTCTACGACGATGTCGAGGTCTTCATCGCCAAGTTCGGCAGCGGCAAAGACGAGATCAGGCGTAAAGAAGGAAACGCCGGAGACCCCGAAGCCTCGGCCGAAGCGATGAAGGCGAAGTTCGCCGCTATCGAGGAGCCGCTCGCCAGCAACGGAGGTGCGGCATGAGCGACGACAACAAGAAAGCCGACGCCAAGGTGAAGTTCGCCATCGACAC
>Ga0306920_100000510_pt1 | contig 45338 bp, 39 predicted proteins | sample flu12Cox44000170_FD_204666 | JGI IMG/M metagenome (GOLD analysis project Ga0306920, IMG submission 204666) | Lab enrichment of tropical soil microbial communities from Luquillo Experimental Forest, Puerto Rico - flux4day.12C.oxic.44.000.170 (v2)... | ecosystem: Environmental > Terrestrial >... | reverse complement strand
GCGCGGGTTGATCGCCCAGCACCTGGTCGGGAAGATCGCGGCCCAGGAGGGGATCACAGCCCACGACGACGAGGTCAAGTGGTCGCTCAAGACATCGCCGCCATCGGTCGTGACCTCGAACCCGGCGCTCCAGACCAACGGCAAGTTCGACCCCGAGAAGTTCCAGGCGGCGATCAAGAACCCCAACGTCAACTGGGGCGAAGTCGAGGAGTTGGTGCGGGAGACCCTTCCCACCCGCCAGCTCGAGCAGCGCATGCTGTCCTCGATCAAGCTCTCCCAGCCCGAGCTGCGCGACGAGTGGCGCTATCGCTACGACCGGGTGAGCGCCACCCTGGTCCAGATCCCGCCCGCGGGCGACCCCGGCGTGCCGCCCCCCACCGCCGCCGACCTCGAACGCGCCTACGAGCAGAACAAGGGTCGCTTCGTCTCCGGCTTGAGAGTTCAGCTCGAGGTGGTCGTCCAGCCCCGCAAGTACAGCGACGACGACCTGCGCACCGCCCGGCAGCAGGCCCAGAGCATCGTCGAGCGCGCGCGCAAGGGCGAGGATTTCGCCCAGCTCGCCAAGGACTACTCCGAGGGCCCGGCGGCCGACAAGGGCGGGGTGATCGACCGCGTGGTCCAGGCCGGCGAGTTCGGGGTCATGGGCCAGCACATGGAGACCCTCCAGCCCGGCCAGATCACCGACGCGTTCCAGGACAACGGGCGGTTCCTGATCTTCAAGCTGCTGTCGCGCGTCCCGGCCGCCGGCTCGACGCCGGGCGGGATGAAGGTGGCCCAGATCGTCATCAAGGCCCACCCCAGCGAGACCGTGATCGCCGACCAGGTGACCAAGCTCGGGAAGCTGCGGGAGCGCGCGCTGCGCATCGGGCTCGGCAAGGCGGCGGCCGAACAGGGGCTGGGCACCGCGAAGACCCGCTTCTTCGACATGACCAACCCGCCCGAGGAGCTCTACACCACCCCCGAGGTATCGGACTGGGCGATGCGCGAGAAGGTGGGCAAGGTGAGCCCGGTGTTCGAGGGCATCGACGAGTTCGTGATCGCCGAGGTGGCGGCGCGCCACGAGGCCGGCCCGGCGTCGCGTGACGAGCTGGCCGATCCCCTGCGCCAGCTGGCCGAGACCGACCTCAGGGTCGACCGCGCCAAACCGCGCGCTGACTCGCTGGCGGCTCTGCTGGCCCAGGGCCGCACCCTCGAGCAGGCGGCGCAGGCGATGGGGCTCAAGCCCACCCCCTCGACCACGATGACGCGCTCCGCTCCGATCCCCACGCTGATGATGGCGCCCGATGTGCTCGGGATGCTGTTCGCGGCACCGACCGGCAGGGTGGTGGGGCCGCTTCGCTCCTACGCCGGCTGGACCTTCGCGCGCGTCGACCAGCGCGCACCGGCCGACAGCGCCTCGTTCGAGCAGAACAAGGGCCAGATCTCCTCGGAGATCCTCACCCGCCGCCAGCAGTCGTTCTTCAACAGCATGGTGAACGACCTGCTCTCCAAGGCGAAGGTCGAGGACCTGCGGCACGAAACCGTGCGCTGAGCCTCGCCCCCGGCGACGCGCCAGCGCGCGCGCCGGGCGGGGCGCCGGTGCGGTGGGAGCCGCAGGTGAGCGGCGCGACGACTACGACGAGGGCTTCGGGTCCGCCGGCTTGCTCGGCGTTTCGTCGCCGTGCACCTCGTCCCGGATCTCACGCTGCGCCTTCTTGAACTCGCGCAGCGCCTCGCCCAACCCGCGCGCCATCTTGGGCAGCTGGCTGGGGCCGAACAGCAGCAGGATGACCAGGAACAGGATGCCGAGCTCACCACCACCAAGTCCGAACACGTATTCCTCCTTCGGGAACTGCGGCCTTCAGGGTTCGATGCGCACGCGGCTGCGGTCGCTGCCGATCACCAGGGAGACGTCGGCTGCGTCCCCGCCGCGGGCCTGCAGGATGACGGGCGGGCTGCCGAGGTAGCGCGCCACCGCCCGCGCCGCGGACGGGTCGTCGCTGCGCGCCACCACCAGCGTGGCGAAGTAGTCCGAGCGGTCGGCGTTCCCCACCCCGACGACGTGGAAGCCGCCCTCGCGCAGGTACGAGGCCACGCGGTTCCCGACCCCGCCCTCGCGGGTGCCGTTCAGCACCTCGACGCGGATGACGCGCTGGGCCGCCGGCGCCGCGGCGCTCCCGGCCGCGCCCCGGGCGAGCGTGCGCATCGCCCCGATCGGATCGTGGGGGCCGAAACGGGCCCACGCCCACGAGCCCGCCAGGGCCAGCACGATCACGCCCAGCAACATGGTCAACGCCCGCAACGCAACGCTCCTCTCACCGCCGGACCCGGCCCGCCCGGCGCCCCCGGCCGCCGCGCTCCAGCGCCCCGATCGCGCGCCGCAGCCGGCTCCAGGTCCGTCCCAGCGACTCGGGCAGCACCCGCGTCGCGGCCACCGTGGGCATGAAGTTGGTGTCCCCGCTCCAGCGCGGGACCAGGTGCTGGTGGAGGTGACCCGGGAAGCCCGCCCCGGCCACCCGTCCCCGGTTCACCCCCAGGTTCATGCCATCCGGACGATATTCCCCCTCGAGCGCCCGCTCCGCAAGCGCCGTCATCGCCATCCAGTCCGCCCGCTCGGCGTCGGTCAGCGCCGCGAAACCGTCGACGTGGCGGGTGACGGCGATCATGAGGTGGGCGGGGGCGTAGGGGTAGCGGTTGAGCATCAGCAGCGTGTGCGGCCGACGCACGAGCACCAGATCGCGGCGGTCGGAGCGGCCGGCGGCGACGCGGCAGAACAGGCAGTCGGCCGGCGGCGCGGCGCGGCGGATGTAGGCCATGCGCCACGGCGACCACAGCCGCTCGAGCCCGGCGGCGCGCGCGCGCGGCATCAGGCGCGCGCCCCGCGCTCGATCCGCAGGCGCTCCGCCTCGGCGAGCTGCTCGGGGGTGTTGACCCCCAGGAGCTCGCGGTAGTCGGCGGCGCACAGCACCTCGGTGCGCCGGCCGCGCCCGCGCAGCAGCGCGACCGTGTCGGTGAGGTAGTACTCGTGCTGGGCGTTGTGGGTGCCGAGCGTGCCCAGCACCGCGGCCAGCGCCGGGTAGTCGAAGGCGTAGTTCCCCGAGTTGACCTCGTCGAGCGCGCGCACCGCGGGGCTGGCATCGCGCTCCTCGACGATCGCGGCGATCCCTCCGGCCGGATCCCGCACGATGCGACCGTAACCGGCCGGATCGGGCAGGCGCATCGACAGCACGGTGACCGCGGCGCCGGTGGCGGCGTGATGCGCGAGCAGCGCCTCGAGCGTCGGCGCCTCGAGCAGCGGGGTATCGCCGCACACCACCAGCAGCGTGCCGGTGAAGCCCGCGAGCGCGGGGGACGCCATCATGACCGCGTGACCGGTGCCGCGCTGCTCGGCCTGGATCACCCACTCGAGCCCGGCGTCCGCGAAGCGCTCCATCACGTGCTCGCGCTGGTGGCCCACCACCACCAGCACCCGCGCCACGCCCAGCGCCCCCACCGCGTCGAGCACCCAGGCCAGCAACGGGCGCCCCGCCACCGGATGCAGCACCTTGGCGAGGTCGCTCTTCATGCGCGTCCCCTGCCCGGCCGCCAGCACCAGGGCGGCGACGTCGGGATGGCGCGCGGCGCTCACCGCGGCCGCCACACGAAGTTGTCGATCAGCCGGGCCTTCCCCACCCGGGCCGCCACCGCCACCAGCACCGGCGTGCCGCGCGGCACGGTGGCGAGGGCGTCCAGGGTGCGCGCGTCGACCACCGCGACGTAGTCCTCGCGCACCAGCGGATAGCCGCGCCACACCCCGCGCACTGCGCGGCGCAGCGCCGCGGCGCTGCGCGCCCCGTCACGCAGGGCGCGGCGCGCCGCCGCGAGCCCCTGCGACAGCGCCACCGCCTGGGCGCGCTCCGCCCCGGCCAGGTAGGCGTTGCGCGACGAGCAGGCCAGACCGTCGCGCTCGCGCACCGTGGGCCCGCGCCGCACCCGCACCGGCAGCCCGAGGTCGCGGCACATGCGCTCGAGCAGCAGCGCCTGCTGGGCGTCCTTCTGGCCCAGCCACAGATCGTCGGGGCTCACCACGTTGAGCAGCATCGCCACCACCGTCGCCACGCCCTCGAAGTGTCCGGGCCGCCTCGCGCCCTCCAGCACCTCGCTCAGCCCCTCGACGCGCACCCGGGTGCAGTGCCCGGACGGGTAGAGGTCGGCGGCGCGCGGCTCCCACAGGAGATCGACGCCGGCCCCGGCGAGCCGCGCGCGGTCGCGTCGCAACGGGCGCGGGTAGCGGCGGAAGTCCTCGTGGGGGCCGAACTGGAGCGGGTTCACGAAGATGCTGGCGACCATGCGCCCGCCCGGCCCCAGCGTGCGGCGCGCGCGCCGCACCAGGCTCACGTGCCCGGCGTGGATCGCGCCCATGGTCGGCACGTAGGCGATGCGCGCCCCGCCCGCGCGCCAGCGGCGCAGGGCCGCGCGCACCGCGGCGGCGCGCGTCGTCCGCAGCATGGGCACGGCGCGGGCCTTCGCCCTCAATACGACTCCCGCTCGTTCGGGAAGCGCCGCTCCTTGATGTCGGCGCGGAAGCGCTCGAACGCCTCGCGCACGGTGTCGGCCAGCGTCGCGTAGCGGCGCACGAACCTGGGGGTGTGGCCCAGGTAGAGCCCGAGCAGGTCGTGACTCACCAGCACCTGGCCGTCGCACGAGGGACCGGCGCCGATCCCGATCGTCGGCACCGAGACCCCGCGCGTCACCTCGGCCCCGAGGCGCGCCGGGATGCCCTCGAGCACGATCGAGAAACAGCCGCACGATTCGAGCAGCCGGGCCTCGCGCAGCAGCCGCTCCTGATCGGCCTCGCCGCGCGCCTGCACCTTGTAGCCGCCGAACGCCAGCACCGACTGCGGGGTGAGGCCGAGGTGGCCCATGACCGGGATGCCGATCTCGGTGAGGCGGCGGATCGCCGGCGCGACGCGCTCGCCGCCCTCGAGCTTGACCGCGTCGGCGCCGCCGTGCTGGATGAAGCGCCCGGCGTTGCGCACCGCCTGCTCGACGCTCACCTGGTAGGACATGAACGGCATGTCGGCGACCACCAGGGCGGCGGGCCGCGCCCGCACCACCGCGCGGGTGTGGTGGAGGATGTCCTCGACCGTGACCGGCAGGGTGCTGTCGTAGCCCAGCACCACCGTGCCGAGGCTGTCGCCCACCAGCAGGATGTCGACCCCGGCCTGGTCGGCGAGCCGCGCCATCGGGTGATCGTAGGCGGTGACCACCACGATCGGGTCGCCACGCCGCTTCATCTCGACGATCGCGGGGGCGGTGAGCTTGGCGCGCGGTGAGCGCGAGGCACCGATGGTGGGATCGCTGCTCACGGCGAGGTCCCGCGCTCGAGCGGCGCGTAGTACACGGTGCCCTGCCGGTGCGACAGGATGCGGTGCTCCAGATCCGAGAAATCGTCGGGATTGTTCACGAAATCGATCCCATTGGTATTCACCACCAGCAGCGGAGCCTCCAGGTAGTGGAAGAAGAAGTGATTGTACGCCTCGTTGAGCTGCCGCAGGTACTCGCGCTCCATGTCCTTCTCGTAGGGCCGGCCGCGGCGGGCGATGCGCTCCAGCAGGGTGTCGGGGTGGGCCTGAAGGTACACCACCACGTCGGGTTTCATCACGTCGAGCTCGAGCCAGCCCACCAGCCGCTCGTAGAGCGTCAGCTCGCGCTCCGAGAGGTTGAGCCCGGCGAAGATGCGGTCCTTCTGGAACAGGTAATCGGACACCATCCGCTCGCTGAACAGCTCCATCTGCCGCAGCGAGCGCTGCTGCTGGTAGCGGCTGAACAGGAAGTGCATCTGGGTCTGGAACGCGTAGCGCTCGCGGTCGCGATAGAAGTCCCTGAGGAACGGGTTTTCCTCGACCTCTTCGAGCACCAGGCGCGCCTTGAGGCGCTCGCTCAGCAGCCGCGCCAGGCTGGTCTTGCCCACCCCGATCACGCCTTCGACCACGATGTAGCGGTTATCCGGCATCGGCAGCCGCGGCCGGCGGGGCGGTCAAGCGACCCTTAGTTCCAGAGGCGCGAGCCGCGCTTGACCGGCGGCCGGGTGTTGAGGCGCGCGAGGTGGTGGAGCAGGGTCTCGCCGGTCACCGGATGGATGAGCAGCGGGTCGAGCTCCACCAGCGGCACCAGCACGAACGACCGCCGGATCAGCTCGGCATGCGGCACCATCAGACCCGGCTCGTCGAGCACCACCCCGCCGTACAGCAGCAGGTCGAGATCGATGGTGCGCGGACCCCAGCGCCGGGTGCGCACGCGCCCCAGGCGCTTTTCGATCAGCTGGAGGTTCCACAGCAGCTGGCGCGCGCCCAGCTCGGTGTCGAGCTGGGCCACCGCGTTGAGGAAGTTGGGCTGATCGACCTCGCCGACCGGCTCGGTGTCGTAGAGCGACGAGGCGCGCTGCAGCCGCGTCTGGGGCAGGCGCGACAGCTCTTCGAGCGCGAGCCGGATCATCGCCTCGCGCTCGCCCAGATTCGAGCCCAGCCCCACGTACACGATCATCCCCGCCGCTCCCTCACCACCTCGATGACCGCCCGGCCACCGGTGGTCCAGCCCAGGTTCTGCTTGGCGATGCGCACCCGCACCCGCCGCACCGCGAAGCGCTCGAGCACCGCCTCGGCCGCGCACGCCGCCAGCGACTCGAGCAGATGGAAGCTGCGGCCCTCGACCACCTCGCGCACCGTCTGGTAGAGGCGGTCGTAGTCCACCGCGTCGGCGAGGCGGTCGCTCTGCTCCGCCCGGTCGTCGCTCGGCTCGAGCTCGAGGTCGACCTCGAGCCGCTGGCCGGCCTCGCGCTCGTACGGGCGCGCACCGTGGTGGCCGAACACCGACAGCCCCTCGAGACGGATGGTGGCGACGCGGACCTCCCTCCGCCGCGCGACACGGAGCGACGGTCGGGAATCGAGTCTAGGGGTGGCGCCGCGGACCGGTCAAGCACCAGGGTCTCGCGCCACGCGCACGCACGAGCGGGGGCGCGAGCCGAGGACGAGTCGACGGGCGGGACGCACTCGATCGTCCGAACCCTGCTTCTATACCGGCACGCCGTATTCCCGCAGCGCCTGGTTGAGCGAGGTCTTGAGATCGGTCGAGGGCTTGCGCTGGCCGATGACCAGCGCGCACGGCGTGCCGAAGAGCCCGGCCGGGAAACGCTTGGGCAGGGTGCCGGGGATGACGACGGCGCGCGGCGGCACCGCGCCGTGACTCAGCACCTGCTCCTTCCCGGTGACGTCGACCAACGGGGTCGAGGCGGTCAGTACCACGCCGGCGCCGATCACCGCGCCGCGTCCGACCCGCACCCCCTCGACCACGATCGCCCGCGAGCCCACGAACGCGCCGTCCTCGACGATCACCGGGCGGCTCTGCGGCGGCTCCAGCACGCCGCCGATCCCCACCCCACCCGAGAGGTGGACGTGCCGTCCCACCTGCGCGCACGAACCCACCGTCGCCCAGGTGTCGATCAGCGAGCCCTCGCCCACGCGCGCGCCGATGTTGACGTAGCCGGGCATGAGGACGACGCCGGGCTCGAGGAAGCTGCCGTAACGCGCCACCCCGGGCGGCACCACGCGCACGCCGGCGGCGGCGAGATTGCGCTTGAGCGGGATCTTGTCGTGGAACTCGAACGGGCCGAGCTCGTGGGTGGAGGAGACCCGCAGGCGGAAGAACAGCGACAGCGCCTGCTGCAGCCAGCCGTGGGTGATCCACTCCGCGTCCTCGGCCTCGCCCTGCGGCTCGGCGACCCGCAGCGTGCCGGCGTCGAGCGCCGCCACCGCGCCCTCGACCGCGCCGCGCACCGCCGGCTCGTCGGCGGCGCGCCTCCCCTCGTAGGCCGCGGCGATGGTGGTGCGCCAGCGCTCGACCGGCAGCGCGCTCATGCGCCGCGCACGCCCGCGCGATCGAGGCGCGCGATCGCCTCGCGGCACTGCTCGACGGTCGGGACCAGCGCCCAGCGCACGTAGCCCTCGCCGCCCGGGCCGAGGTAGGAACCGGGCAGCGCGGTGAGCCCGAGCGTCAGCAGGTGCTCGACGAACGCGACGTCGTCGCTGATGCCCGGCCGCGGGGCGGCGGGGCGCGGGGCCCGGATCCACAGGTAGAAGCCCGCTTCGCTGGCCTCGATCGCGATGCCGTGACGCGCGAACCAGTCGCGGAACAGCGCGCGCTTGGCGGCGTAGCGCGCGCGCTGCTCGGCGGGATGGGCGTCGTCGTTCCAGGCCGCGATCGCGGCGTGCTGGACGAAGTCGGGCGTGGCGACGCCGACATTGGGGCGCATGCGGCGCAGCGCCGCGATCAGTCCCGCATCGCCGGCCATGAAGCCGGAGCGGTAGCCGGTCATCGCCGAGCGCTTGCTCAGGGTGTGAAAGGCGAGCACGTTCTCGACGCCGGTCTCGAGCATCGAGGGGGGCGCGCTCTCGAAGTAGACCTCGGCATAGGCTTCGTCCGCCGCGACCCAGAAGCCCTCGCGCCGCGCGCGCTCGGCGATGCGCAGGAGCCGGGCGCGGTCGAGCACCGCGCCGGTCGGATTGTGCGGCGCGTTGATCCACAGCAGCGCGGTGCGCGCCCACACCTCGTCGGGCACCTGGTCGGGATCGAAACGCCAGCCGCCGGCGGACGACAGCGGCGCCAGGTGGACGCGCGCCCCGGCGAACTCCGCGGCCGCGGCGTACACCGGGTAGGCGGGGCTCGGGATCACCACGGTGTCGCGGGCCGCGCCGCCGCGCCCCACCACCGCCAGCGCGAGCAGGAACACCCCCTCCTTCGAGCCGTTGAGCGGCAGCACCTGGGTCTCGGGATCGAGGGGGACGCCGAAGCGCCGCTCCGCCCAGCGCGCGCACGCGGCGCGCAGCTCGGCCCGGCCCTCGGTGGCCGGGTAGCTCGACATCACCGGCACCGAGCGCGCCAGCGCCTCGCGGATGAAGGCCGGCGTCTCCTCGCGCGGGTCGCCGGCGGCGAAGTGGATCGGCTCGAGCCCCTTCGGCATCAGGCGCTCGCGCTGGCGGCCGAGGATCACGAACGGATAGTCGGCCATCTCCGCCAGCACCGGGTTGAGCGGCCCGGGGCGCGCGGCGGTGCCCGCCTCGCGGCGCGCGCTCATCGCGGCACCGGGTTGACGAACGCGGCCAGCCACTGGGCCGCGTGCTCCAGGTTCTCGATCGGGCAGTACTCGCCCGCCTGGTGGGCCTGCTCCGGCAGCCCGGGTCCGAAGTTGAAGGCCGGCACGCCGGCGGCGGTGAACTGGGCCACGTCGGTCCAGCCCTGCTTGCCGGCGACTCCCGCGCCGAAGCGGGCGATGAACTCGCGCACCTCGGGGCGATCGGCGCTCACCGTGCCGGGCGCCGCGCGATCGACGATGCGCACCTCGAAGTCGTCGGGCACCAGGGCACGCAGGCGGCGCTCCGCCTGCTCCGGGGTGCGATCGGGCGGGAAGCGGTAGTTGAGGTTGGCGATCAGCTCGTCGGGCACCACGTTGCGCGCCCGGCCGGCGCGCAGCGTCGTGACCTGGAGCGTCTCGCGGAACTCGATGCCCTGGACCTCGGCGGCGGTGACCGGAAAGCGCGTGATCTCGTCGAGCCAACCCGCGGCGCGCTCGATCGCGTTGATGCCGAGCCAGGGCCGCGCGCTGTGGGCGCTCTTCCCGCTCACCCGCACCTCGGCGTTCATGCTGCCGTTGCAGCCCAGCTCGACCCTGAGGTCGGTGGGCTCGAGCAGGATCGCGAGCCGCGCCTGGGTGAGCCACGGCATCTCGCCGAGCAGCCGGGTGAGCCCGTTGTTCTGGAGCGGCCCCTCCTCGGCTTCGTAGAACACCAGCGCCAGGTCGAAGCGCGCGTGGGCCGGATCGAGCCCCTCGAGCAGCGCCAGCATCACCGCGTCGCCGCTCTTCATGTCGCTGGCGCCGAGCCCCACCAGCCGGCCGGCCTCGCGACGCGCCCGCGCGTTGCCGTTGGCCGGCACGGTGTCGAGGTGGCCGGCCAGCACCAGCAGCGGGCGCCCGCGCGGGGCGGCGCGCCACACCACCGAGTGGCCGGAGCGCAGGCACTCCCCGCCGCCGCGGCGCGCGAGACGGGCGGCGATCCAGTCCGCGATCGGTCCCTCGTGGCCGGTCTCGCTCGGGATGTTGACCAGGGTCTCGAGCAGGTCGGCGAGCGACTCCGCGGTCATCAGGCTGCCGGGGTCGGGCATCGGAATTGCCGCAATCTATCAGAGCGCGCGTCGCTTGCGCCACCGCGGGTCGCGGCCTAGCCTCGGCGCATGGAACCCGGCACCGCGGCCGGCGCCGCGACCGGCGCGCTGCTGCGCCTCGAGGGTCGCGACGCCCTGCCGCTCCTCCACCGCATCTCGACCCAGTCGCTGCTCGACCTGATGCCCGGGCAGGCGCGCGCCACGCTGTTCTGCGACTTCCGTGGCCGCCTGCTCCATCGCGCGGTGGTCGCGGTCACGAGCGGCGGCGCGGCGTGGCTGCTGCGCGACGACGCGCCGGCGCTCCCGCTCGCCGAGTTCATCGAGCGCTTCGTGTTCCGCGAGGAGGTGCGCGTGGTGGTGCCGCGCGAGGACTGGTCGGTGGTCGCGGCGCCCGGCGGCTTCGGGCTCGAGCCCGGCGCGGTGCGCGAGCGCGACCAGCTCCCGGCCGAGGTGCAGACCCGGCCCAACTGGGGACTGGCGCTCGCGCCCGCCGAACACGTGGCGCCCGGTCCCGGCGTGGCGCCGGACCCCGGGACCGAGCACGCGCGCATCGTCGCCGGGCTGCCGCGCCACGGGCACGAGATCGCCGAGTCGTTCACGCCCTTCGAGGTCGGGCTCGGCCCCGAGGTCCACCTCAACAAGGGCTGCTACACCGGGCAGGAGGCGCTGCTGCGCACCGTGACCTACGACAGCGTGCGTCGGCGGCTGGCGCGCCTGCGCGGCGCTGGTCCCGCGCCCGCGGTGCCGCACGAGGTGCGCGCGGGCGGCGCGCCGGCGGGCTGGCTCACCAGCGCCGCGGACGACCTCGATCCACAGCGCGGGCCGGGCTGGATCGGGCTCGCGGTGCTCCAGCTCGACGCGGCCGCCACCGGCGTCGAGGTCGACGTCGACGGCCGCGCGGCGACGGTCGCGCACGCCTTCGAGATGCTGCCGCCCCTGGGCCGCACCTGAGCCCGCGCCAGACCCTGGCCTCGCACCGACCGTCTTGATGCCACCTTGATGCCGCGGCGCGCTTCCTTACGCGCGCCTGATGCCCTCGCGTGCTCCAATCCGTCAAGGTCGCAAGGCCGGTGGAGGACGCATGTGGGACATCGCTGTCATCGCCGTGGTGGTCGCCTTCTTCGCCCTGTCGCTCGCCTGGGCGGCGTGGGGCGACCGGCTGCGGTGATCGATCCATGAACCCGCTCTACGTCGCCGGCGCCATCATCACGATCCTGCTGGTCGTGTACCTGCTGGTGGCGCTGCTCCGCCCCGAGCGCTTCTGAATGACCGCCAACAGCTGGACCCAGCTGGTCATCTACCTGGTGGTGCTCACCGCGCTGGCGGTGCCGCTCGGGCGCTTCATGGCGCGCGTCCTCGAGGGCCGGCCGACCGGGCTCAGTCGCCTGCTCGCTCCGCTCGAGCGCGCCCTCTACCGGCTCGCCGGCGTGCGGCCCGAGCAGGAGATGGCCTGGCCGCGCTACGCGACGGCGATGCTGCTGTTCAACGCCGCCGGGCTGCTGCTCCTCTATGTCCTGCAGCGTCTCCAGGGGCGGCTGCCGCTCAACCCGCAGCACCTGCCGGGCGTGGTCGCCCACCTCGCCTTCAACACCGCGGTCAGCTTCGCGACCAACACCAACTGGCAGAGCTACGCCGGCGAGTCGACGATGAGCAACCTCACCCAGATGCTGGGGCTCACGGTGCAGAACTTCCTGTCGGCGGCGACCGGGATCGCGATCCTCGCCGCGCTGGTGCGCGGGCTGGCCCGCCATTCGGCGGCGACGCTCGGCAACTTCTGGGTCGACCTCACACGCTCGACGCTCTACATCCTGCTCCCGCTCGCGTTGGTGCTGGCGCTGGCGCTGGCCTCGCAAGGCGTGGTGCAGAGCTTTCACGCCCCGTCCCAGGTGACCCTGGTGCAGCCGACGGTCGGTCCGGATCACCGGCCCGTCACGGTGCAGGACATCGTGGTCGGGCCGGTGGCCTCGCAGATCGCGATCAAGCAGCTCGGCACCAACGGCGGTGGCTTCTACAACGTCAACTCGGCTCACCCGTTCGAGAACCCCACGCCGCTCTCGAACTTCCTCGAGCTGCTGGCGATCCTGCTGGTCCCGGCCGGGCTGTGCTTCACGTTCGGCGAGATGGTGGGCGACCGGCGCCAGGCCTGGGCGATCTTCGCCGCGATGGCGCTGCTGCTGCTCGCCTTCACGATCCCCTGCATCCGCGCCGAGCAGGCCGGCAATCCGCGCCTGACCGCGCTCGGCGTCGACGCCCGGCCGGGCGCGCTGCAGTCCGGCGGCAACATGGAGGGCAAGGAGGCGCGCTTCGGGATCCTCAACTCGGCGCTGTGGGCCACCGCGACCACCGCGGCGTCCAACGGGTCGGTGAACTCGATGCACGACTCGTTCATGCCGCTGGGCGGCATGATGCCGATGGTGCTGATCCAGCTCGGCGAGGTGGTGTTCGGGGGCGTGGGCTCCGGGCTCTACGGCATGCTGATGTTCGCGATCACCGCCGTGTTCATCTCCGGGCTCATGGTGGGGCGCACCCCCGAGTACCTGGGCAAGAAGATCGAGGCGTTCGAGATGAAGATGGCATCGCTCGTGATCCTCATCCCGCCGATCACGGTCAAGCTTGGCACCGCGATCGGCGTGGCGGCGGCCGCCGGGCGCGCCGGCATCCTCAATCCCGGCCCGCACGGGTTCAGCGAAGTGCTCTACGCGTTCTCCTCCGCCTCGAACAACAACGGCAGCGCGTTCGCCGGGATCAATGCGAACACGCCCTTCTACAGCCTGCTCCTCGGCCTCGCCATGCTGGCCGGCCGCTACTGGCTGGCGATCCCGACCCTGGCGATCGCCGGGTCGCTGGCGCAGAAGAAGCGGATTCCGGCCGGGGCCGGCACGCTCCCCACCCACACCCCGCTGTTCGTGTTCCTGCTGATCGCGACCGTGCTGATCGTCGGTGCGCTGGCGTTCTTCCCGGCGCTCGCGCTCGGCCCGGTGGTCGAGCACCTGATCGTGCGGGGTGGCTGATGGCCAGGCTCAAGGCCCGTCCGCTGTTCGATCCGCCGATCGTGCGCCGGGCGTCGCTGGAGGCGTTACGCAAGCTGGATCCACGGGTGCAGCTGCGCAACCCCGTCATGTTCGTGGTGCTGGTCACCGCCGTTCTGACCACGGTGCTGGGGATCGAGGCGCTGCGCGGCCACGGCGAGGCGCCGGCCGGCTTCATCCTCGCGGTCTCGGTGTGGCTGTGGTTCACCGTGGTGTTCGCCAACTTCGCCGAGGCGATGGCCGAGGGGCGCGGCAAGGCCCAGGCCGAGGCGCTGCGCCGGGCGCGCGGCGAGGTGTTCGCCAAGAAGCTCGCCGACCCCGCCGACCGCATGTCGATCTCGGTGGTCCCGGCCCCGATGCTGCGCAAGGGCGACGCGGTGGTGGTGGTGGCCGGCGACGTCATTCCCTGCGATGGCGAGATCCTGGAGGGCGTGGCCTCGGTCGACGAGAGCGCCATCACCGGCGAGAGCGCGCCGGTGATCCGCGAGAGCGGGGGCGATCGCAGCGCGGTCACGGGCGGCACGCGCATCCTGTCCGACTGGCTGGTGGTGCGCGTGACCACCAATCCGGGCGAGACCTTCCTCGACCGCATGATCGCCATGGTCGAAGGGGCGAAGCGCCAGAAGACCCCCAACGAGATCGCGCTCGCGATCCTGCTCGCGGCCCTCACCCTGGTGTTCCTGCTCACCACGGCGACGCTGCTCCCGTTCTCGCTGTTCAGCGTCGCGGTGGCGAAGGCCGGCACGCCGGTGACCGTGACCGCCCTGAGCGCGCTGCTGGTGTGCTTGATCCCGACCACGATCGGCGGCCTGCTGTCCGCGATCGGGATCGCGGGCATGGACCGCCTGACCCAGGACAACGTGGTGGCCATGTCGGGGCGCGCGGTCGAAGCCGCCGGGGACATCGACGTGTTGCTGCTCGACAAGACCGGCACCATCACGCTCGGCAACCGGCTGGCGACCCGGCTCGACCCGGCCCCCGGGGTCGAGATCGGGCGCCTCGCGGACGCCGCCCAGCTGGCCTCGCTCTCCGACGAGACCCCGGAGGGTCGCAGCATCGTGGTGCTCGCCAAAGAACGCTTCGGATTGCGCGAGCGCGACGTTCAGACCCTGGGGGCGACCTTCATCCCGTTCAGCGCCCAGACGCGCATGAGCGGCGTGAACCTCGACCACCGCCGGATCCGCAAGGGAGCCGCCGACGCGGTCGCGGCGTTCGTCAAGGCGCAGGGCGGGGTGGTGCCGCCGGCGGTCGAGGTGGCGGTCGAGACCATCGCCCGCGGCGGAGCGACGCCGCTGGTGGTGGCGGAGAACGGCACCGTGCTGGGCACCATCCAGTTGAAGGACGTGGTCAAGGGCGGCATCCGCGAGCGGTTCGCCCAGCTGCGGCGCATGGGCATCAAGACCATCATGATCACCGGCGACAACCCGCTGACCGCGGCCGCGATCGCCGCCGAGGCGGGGGTCGACGACTTCCTCGCCGAGGCCACGCCCGAGGCCAAGCTCAAGCTGATCCGCGATCACCAGACCGGCGGGCGCCTGGTCGCCATGACCGGCGACGGCACCAACGACGCGCCGGCGCTGGCCCAGGCCGACGTGGCGGTGGCGATGAACTCCGGCACCCCGGCCGCCAAGGAGGCCGGGAACATGGTCGATCTCGACTCGAACCCCACCAAGCTGATCGAGATCGTCGAGACCGGAAAACAGCTGCTCATGACCCGCGGCGCGCTCACCACCTTCAGCGTCGCCAACGACGTCGCCAAGTACTTCGCCATCATCCCCGCGGCCTTCGCCTCCACCTATCCGGCACTGGGCGCCCTCAACATCATGCGGCTCAGCACCCCGCAGAGCGCCATCATGTCCGCGGTCATCTTCAACGCGCTGATCATCATCGCGCTGATCCCGCTCGCGCTGCGCGGCGTGCGCTACCGGCCGCTGGGCGCCGCCGCGGTGCTGCGCAACAACCTGCTGATCTACGGGGTCGGAGGCCTGGTCGCGCCGTTCGTCGGCATCAAGGCGATCGACCTGCTGCTCGCCGCCCTTCATCGGGTGTAGAGACCGCCATGCGCTCCGAGATCCGTCCCGCGCTCGTCATGCTGCTCGCTCTGACGATCGTCACCGGGCTCATCTACCCGGTGCTGGTCACGCTCGCGGCGCGCTACGCCTTCCCGGCCCAGGCGGCGGGCAGCCTGATCACGCGCGACGGACGGCGGGTGGGGTCGCTTCTCATCGGTCAGCCCTTCGACGACCCGAAGTACTTCTGGGGCCGGCTGTCGGCCACCTCGCCCGTCCCCTACAACCCGCTCGCGTCCTCGGGCTCGAACCTCGGGCCGCTCAATCCGGCGCTGACCGATGCCGCGAAGGCGCGGATCGATGCGCTGCGCGCCGCCGATCCCGGCGCCACGGAACGCGTGCCGGTCGACCTGGTCACCGCCTCGGGAAGCGGGCTGGATCCCGAGATCAGCCCGGCCGCCGCGCTGGTCCAGGTGCCGCGCGTGGCGCGGGCGCGCGGCCTCGATGCGGCGCGGGTTGCAAACCTGGTCCTGGCGCACGTCACCGGCCGGACCCTGGGCGTCCTGGGCGAGCCGCGCGTCAACGTGCTGGCGCTCAACCTGGCGCTCGACGCCGCGACCGTGAACGGCCGCGACTCCGGGCCGGCCGCGGGCACGACCCGCCCGGCTCGCTGAACCGGCGCATGTCCGAACGCCCCGGCGCCGGCGGCCGCACGCCCCGGCGCGGAGGCGCTCACGAAGATCCCGCGGGAGGTCCCATGTCTCGAATCCACCCCATCGCTCTCGTCGCACCGATGCTCGTGCTGTGCGCCGCCCTGTGCCCCGGCGCGGGGTGGGCGGCCGCCGACTCCACGGCCGCGGGCCCGGGAAAGCCCGCACCGGCCGAGCCGTTCGCGTTCGCCGACTTCTCCTGGGTGCCCGGGAACGCAGGCGCGAGCGAGCGGCCGCTCACCTTCGGCCCATTCACCGGGGAGTTCCGGGTCGACGACGTCTATCACTACGAGTTTTCGAACCCGCAGGACGGCACCATCTCCGGCTCCAGCGAGGTGTTCCGCCACGGCGAGTTCCAGCTCACGCAGCTCGGCCTCGGCGGCGACCTGCTCTACAAGAACGTGATGGGCCGCGTCATGACCCAGTTCGGCATGTATTCGCAGACCACCCCGCGCAACGATGCCAGCCCGGGCCGCGGCCAGTGGCAGCTCGACAACGCCTACCGTTTCCTGTCCGAGGCGTACGGCGGCTACCACTTCGACGCGCTCCACGGCGTCAACCTGCAGGCCGGAATCTTCATGTCGTACATCGGCCTGTGGAGCTACTACAACGCCGACAACTGGACCTATCAGCCCTCCTACGTGTCCTCGAACACGCCGTGGTTCTTCAACGGGGTGCGGCTCCAGATCTTCCCGTCGGACAATCTCAAGATCGAGCCCTGGCTGATCAACGGCTGGCAGTCCTACGGCCGCTTCAACGACGCGCCCGGGGGCGGCGGCCAGATCCTGTGGCGCCCCAACGGCTCGCTCTCGATCGTCGGCAACCAGTACGTCGGCAAGGACGCGCTGGGGGTGGTGAACCGTCTGCGCCTGCACACCGACGACAGCATCATGGGCAAGTATCTCGACCACCCCGGCCGGACGCTCGACAGGGCCGCCTGGTCGCTGACCCTCGACGCGGGCGGGGAGTCCGGCGGCGGCGTGTCGTACTCGTCGCAGTACTTCCTGGGCTTCATGGCCTACCACCGGCTGTGGTTCGACCGCGACCGCTACGGGCTCACGCTCGGCGGCGGCGCGATCAACAATCCGGGCCGCTACCTGGTGCTGCTGCCCCCCATCAACGGCGCCACGGCCTTCTCGGGCACGCCCTACTTCACCGAGAATCCCGGTGACGGGTTCCGGGCCTGGGACCTGCAGCTCAGCGCCGACTACGCGCCCCGGCCGTTCATCACCTTCCGCGGCGAGTTCAACTACCGCGAGGCCAACGTGCCCTACTTCTCGGGCCCCGGCGGCGTCACCCCGCCGGGCGGCAACCAGGGCAGCCCCGGCTCGATCGTGTCCGGATGGTCGCCCGATCTGGTCAAGGTCGAGCGGCGCCTGACGCTCGCGATGCTGGTGAAGATGTGACGCGAAGCCAGGGCCCTGCGCGCCTTGTGCTAGGCTCGCTTGGCGAATGCCCCGCGAGCGACCGCGCGCCCGGCGCGGGCGCAGGATCGGGGGCGCGGGCGAGCCAGCCGCCGGTTCCGCGCGCCGCCCGTCCGGAGGCCCAGCATGGATCACGAGCGCCCCGACCCTGACGAGCTCCTCAAGCGCATCCGTCAGGAGGAGGAGCGTGAGGCGCGCGCCAAGCTCAAGATCTTCTTCGGCGCCTCGGCGGGGGTGGGCAAGACCTACGCGATGCTGGTCGAGGCCCACGAGCGCCGGCGCGCCGGGGTCGACGTGGTGGTGGGCCTGATCGAGAGCCACGGGCGCCGCGAGACCGAGGCGCTGATCGACGGGCTCGAGGTGCTGCCGCGCCGCGGCCTCGAATACCGCGGCGTGCGCCTCCACGAGTTCGACCTCGACGCGGCGCTGACCCGGCGCCCCGCGCTCATCCTGCTCGACGAGCTGGCCCACACCAACGTCCCGGGATCGCGCCACCTCAAGCGCTGGCAGGACGTCGAGGAGCTGCTGGCGGCCGGGATCGAGGTCTACACCACCCTCAACGTCCAGCACGTCGAGAGCCTGGTCGACGTGGTGTCCGAGATCACCGGGGTGACGATGCGCGAGACCGTGCCCGACTCGATCCTGGAGCGCGCCGACGAGATCGAGCTGGTCGATCTCCCTCCCGACGACCTGCTGCAGCGCTTCCGTGAGGGCAAGGTCTACGTGCCGGAGCGCGCCGAGTGGGCGACCGAGAACTTCTTCCGCAAGGGCAACCTGATCGCGCTGCGCGAGCTGGCGCTGCGCCAGACCGCCCAGCGCGTCGATGCCCAGATGGAGTTCTACCGCCGCACCAAGGGCATCGCCGCGCCCTGGGGGGTGCGCGAGCGCATCCTGGTGTGCGTCGGGGAGCCGGCCCAGGGGGTGCGGCTGGTGCGCGCCGCGCGTCGTCTCGCGGCCTCGCTCAAGGCCGACTGGATCGTGCTCCACGTCGAGACCCCGGGCCAGCTGTCGCAGTCGCGCGCGGTGCGGGACTACGTGGTCGACGTGCTGGGGTTCGCCGCCGAGCTGGGCGCCGAGACCGAGGTGATCTCGGGGCTCAGCGTGCGCGACGAGATCCTGGCCTTCGCGCGCGCCCGCAACGTCACGCGCCTCGTGCTGGGCCGCTCGCGCCATCCGCGCTGGCGCGAGCTGCTGGCCGGCTCGCTGGCCGCCGAGCTGATGCGCCGCACCGACCTCGACGTGTGGGTGCTGCGCGAGGACGCCGACGCCGGGACCCGGCCGGCGCCGCCGCCCATGCCGGTGGAGGTGAGCTGGCGGGTGTGGGTCGGCACCGCCTCGCTGGTCGCGCTGTGCTCCGGCCTGGCGGCGCTGATGCAGCACCAGTTCGACCTCTCGAACCTCGCCATGGTGTACCTGCTGGGCGTGGTAGTGACGGCGATCGCGTTCGGCCGCGGCCCGGCGATCGTCGCCGCGGTGCTGAGCGTGGGCACCTTCGACTTCTTCTTCGTGCCGCCGCGCTACACCTTCCGGGTCTCGGACACCCAGTACCTGGTCACCTTCGCGGTCATGCTGCTGGTGGCGGCGGTGATCGGCACGCTCACCGCGCGGCTGCGCGAGCAACTCGAGAGCGCGCGGCTGCGCGAGCGCCGCACCGCGGCGTTGTACCGGCTGAGCCACGAGCTGGCGGCGTGCGGCAGCGCCCGCGACGTGCTGGGGGTGGCGGTCGACCGCATCGCCGAAGTGTTCGACGGGCGCACCGCGATCCTGCTGCCCGACGAGCACGACCGGGTGGCGGTGAGCGCCGGCGACGTGGGCCTGTTCGGGGGCGGCGAGCACGAGCGGGCGGTGGCGCAGTGGACGTTCGGCAACGCGCAGCCGGCCGGGCTCGGCACCCCCACCCTGCCGGCGGCGCGCGGCCTCCATCTGCCGCTCGTCGGCTCCGAGCGCGTGCTGGGCGTGCTGTCGTTCCAGCCCGCCGACCAGGGACCGCTGCGCGACCCCGACCGGCTGCGCCTGCTGCAGGCGTTCGCCAGCCAGACCGCGATCGCGCTCGAGCGCTGCGAGCTCGCCGAGGCCGCGGAGCGGGCCCGCACCCAGGCCGAGGCCGAGCGCACCCGCAGCGCCCTGCTCAGCTCGGTGTCGCACGACCTGCGCACCCCGCTGGCCGCCATCACCGGCGCCGCCACCAGCCTGCGCGACGACGACGCGCGCCTGCAGCCCGCCACGCGCCACGAGCTGGCCGAGACCATCTCGCACGAGGCGCAGCGTCTCAACCGCCTGATCGGGGACCTGCTCGACATGACGCGCGTCGAATCGGGAGCGCTCAGGGCGCGCAAGGCCTGGCACTCGCTCGAGGAGGTGGTGGGCGCGGCGCTGGTGCGGCTCGAGCCCACGCTCGGGGATCGCCCGGTGCGTCTCTCGATCCCCGGGGATCTGCCGCTGGTGCCGCTCGACGACGTGCTGTTCGAGCAGTTGGTCGCCAACCTGGTCGAGAACGCCCACAAGTACTCGGCGGCCGGGCAGTCGATCGAGATCAGCGCGGCGCTCCGTGACCGCTGGCTCGAGTTCCAGGTCGCCGACCGCGGACCGGGCTTCGCGCCCGGCGAGGAGCAGCACGTGTTCGAGAAGTTCTACCGCGGCGCCGCCGCCTCCGGCCGCCCCGGGGCGGGCCTCGGGCTCGCGATCTGCCGGGGCATCGCCGAGGCCCATGGCGGGCGCATCGAGGCCGCCAATCGGCCGGAGGGCGGGGCCGTGTTCACGGTGTGGCTGCCCCTCGAGGGCGAGCCGCCGGCGGTGGAGCGCGAGCCGCTCGACGCGGCCGCGGCGGACTCGTGAGCGGCGCCGGGCCGGTGGTGCTGGTGATCGACGACGAGGCGCCGATCCGCAAGTTCCTGCGCGCCGGGCTCGAGGGCCAGGGCTACACGGTGGTCGAGAGCGAAACCGCCGGCGACGGCATCACCCAGGCCGCCACCCGCTCGCCCGATCTGGTGCTGCTCGACCTCGGCCTGCCCGATGCCGATGGCACCGAGGTGGTGAGCCGGATCCGCGAGTGGTCGACGCTGCCGATCCTGGTGCTGTCGGCGCGCGGCCACGAGAACGACAAGATCCGCGCCCTCGACGCCGGGGCCGACGACTACGTCACCAAGCCGTTCGCGATGGGCGAGCTGCTGGCGCGCATGCGCGCGGCGCTGCGCCACGCCGCGACCGCGGCGGGCGCTGAGGCCAGCGCCACGCTCACGGTCGGCGAGCTGATCGTGGATCTGGGACGCCGGCGCGTCACCGTGGCCGGCGAGGAGGTGCGGCTCACGCCGCGCGAGTACAAGCTGCTGGCGACGCTCGCCCGCCACCCGGGGCGCATCCTCACCCACGCCCAGCTGCTGCGCGAGGTGTGGGGCCCGGGCTACACCAGCCAGCACCACTATCTGAGGGTCTACATGGGCCAGCTGCGCCACAAGCTGGAGCGCGACCCGGCCCACCCCCGGCTGCTGCTCACCGAGCCCGGCGTGGGCTACCGGCTGCGCGACGTCTGAGTCAACTCCGGGGCCCGAGTGGGGCGAGGCCCGGCCTCACTGCGGAATCTCCCGCTTGAAGGCCTCGCGGCCGCGGTTCCGCACCGGGTCGAGCCTGGGCATGAGGGCCGCCTGCTGATTGGTGAGCGCCATCACCTCGGTGATGGCGCGGTCGAGCTGCGCGTCGATGTTCTTCGCGACCTCCGCGGGCTGGTTCTCCACGACGATATCGGGATCCACGCCGTGGTTCTCGATGGTCCAGCCGCGCCGCGGATCGTTCCACGAGCCCTCGGGCTCGGTGAGCAGTCCCGAATCCACGAGCGGCCGGACGTTGTTGATCCCGATCACCCCGCCCCATGACCGCATGCCGATCACCGGCGCCAGCTTCTCGATCTGCACGGCGGCTGGAAAGATGTCGCCGTCGGAGCCGGCGAACTGGTTGGTGACCACCACGAACGGACCGTTGAGGGCGCGGTAGGGATAGGTGGTCTGGTTGCCGCCCCGGGACAGGTTGAACGCGTCCACGCGGCGGCGCAGCCGCTCGAGGATGATCTCCGAGACGAACCCACCGTGGTTCCACCGCACGTCGATGACCAGCCCCTGCTTGTCGAGCTGCGGGTAGAACCAGGTGTCGAACTCGGTCATCCCCGTGGCCTGCATGTCGGTGAGATGGATGTAGCCGATCTTCCCGCCGGTCTTCCGGGACACGTACTCACGGTTGTTGCGCACCCAGTCGGCGTAACGAAGGTCGCCGTCGTTTCCAAGCGGCTTCACCACCACGTCGCGGGCGCCGTCCCGGGTCGGCTTCGAGTTCACCGTCAGCACGACGTCCTTGCCCGCGAGGTCTTCGAATGCCGCGACGAACGGCAGGCTCGCCGGGAACGGCCGGTGGTTCACGGCCAGCACGTAGTCCCCTTCGGCGACGTTCACGCCCGGCTCGCGTAGCGGCGAGCGCACGTTGTCGGCGGGGTCGCCACGGTAGATGCGCGTCACCTTGAACGCCGCACCCTCGCGGCGGACGTCCACGCCCAGCAGGCCGGTGGACCAGCGGGCGACCTGCACCCCGGGGTCGCCGCCGAACACGTAGGTGTGCGAGGTGTTGAGCTCGGCGATCATCTCGCCGAGCAGATCGGTGAGATCGCTGCGGCTGGCCAGACGTGGCAGCAGCGTCGCGTAGTGGTCGCCGATCGCCTTCCAGGCCAGGCCGCCCATCCCCGGGTCCCAGTAGAAGTCGCGCTGCTGGCGCCACGCCTCGTGGAAGATCTGCGACCACTCCTCGCGCGGGTCCAGCTCGACCACCACGTCGGCCAGCGACACCCTGGCGTCGGGCGCGTCACCCGCGGCGGCGCCGGCCTCGTAGACGAAGAGGTCGCCGCGTTTCTTCATCACCGCGAGCTTGTCCTTCCTGAGCGCGACGACGTAGCCCGAGACGCCCTCCGCGAACGACTTGCGCTCCTTCTTCTCCAGATCGTAGCTGTACAGGGTGGCCTGGGGGGCGCCATCCTCGAAGAACCCCGGTTGCTCCTCCATTCCCTGGATCGGGTTCGAAAGGAAGTACACGAACTTCGACGTGGCGGCGATGTTCGCGTACTGCCCCCGGTCCACGTTGGGGAACTGCACGTAGCGGCCGCCGAGACCGTCGAAATCGATCGCGACCGGCGGTGACGGCTTCTCCGCCTGATCGTCGCTCTTCTTCTTGTCCCCGGTCTTCGTCTTGTCGTCCTTGCCCTTCTCGCTCGTCCTGGCCGCCTCGGGCAGCCCCTTGTTTGCGGCGAAGGGGTTCGGGACGTCCTTGCGCAGCGGCACCAGGAACGGCACGGTGCTCTTGGTCTCGATCACGTTGAGATCGTTCGACGACAGCACCGGGTTGGTCGCCCGCGAGGACAGGAAGTAGAGATAGCGACCATCGGGATCCCAGGCGGGGCTGAAGTCGTTCGTCGCTCCCTCGGTGACCGCGCGGACCTTCGCCTCCCGGGTGTCGTAGATCGCGATCGCGGAGTAGTCGGTGCGCGAGGCCCTGGAGTAGGCCAGCCAGCGGCCATCCGGGCTCCACGCGTAATCGGTGATCGGCGCCTGATCGCTGTGGTCCACGCGCTTCGGCGATCCGCCGTCGGCCGGGACGACGTACAGCGTCTGGGTCTGGTCGGCGTACGCGACGAACTTGCCGTCCGGCGACCACACCGGGGCGTAGTGGTAGCCGCTGGCACCGGCGCGCTTGACGACCCTGGGCTCTCCCCTGCCCCACGCGTCGATGGTGCGGATCTCCTCCTCGCCCGGCGCGTCCGTGACGTACACCAGCCGCGTTCCGTCGGGCGAGAAGCCCGCGCCCCGCTCGCGCGCCCCCGAGCCATGCGTGACCGGCATGGTCGGCCCGTCCTTCGCCGGCACGGTGAAGATCTCGCCGCGGGTCACGACCACCAGGCGGTCGCCCTGAGGTGACAGACCGAAGTGGGTGAGGGTCTGCGCGGCGTCCGGATACCGCGAGCGGGTGAGCGGGCGGTCACTCGGGATCTCCACGTCGACCCGGTGCACCGACTGGTCCGCGGCGTTGAACACCTCCAGGTCGGCCCCGAGCGTGAACACGATCCGTCCGTCGCGGCCCATGGCCGGCCAGCGCGCGTCCCACTCCTTGAAGTCGGTGTGGCGCCTGCGGTCCGAGCCGTCGGGGCTCATCGACCAGATGTTGTTGGTCCCGCCCTGGTCGCACAGGAAATAGATGCGCCCCGCGTGCCACATCGGAAATTCCTGCGGGCCCGCGAAGTCGCCGACCTTCCTGAAGTCGGCCTTCCTCGGATCGCCGACCCAGATGTCGGTGGCCATGCCGCCCCGGTAACGCTTCCAGGTCCGCCCCTCGGACGTCACGCGGTTGAAGGCCCACCTTCCCGACTGCGGATCCATGTCGATGCGCGACGCCCAGCCGAGGGGGAGCTTCTCCGGCTCGGAGCCGTCGATGCCGATCGCGAACAGCTCCCAGGCCTGGGGGTTCTCCGCGCGGCTGCGAAACAGCACCCGGGCACCGTCGGGCGTCCAGCCCACCACCTGGTCAGGGCCGGGGTGCCAGGTGAGTCGCCGCGGCTCGCCGCCCTCGGCCGGAACCACGAAGACATCCTGGTTGCCGTCGTATTCGCCGCTGAAGGCGATCCATTTGCCGTCGGGCGAGAAGCGCGGAAAGGTCTCCGTGCCCGGATGGCTCGTCACGCGCCGGGCGATGCCTCCGGCGTCACTCACCAGCCACAGATCCCCTTCGGCGGCGAAGACGATGCGGTCGCCGTTGATGTCCGGGGTGCGAATGTAGGCGGGGGCGCCGGCCGCGACGGCGCACCACGCCGCCGACGCGAGCACCGACAGCGTGGCGGCGAGGCCGCGGATTCGAAGGCTCAGGTTCATGGTCGTTCCTTTCCTTTCCAGCCCTCCGGTGCACGGAGGGAGCTCGGTCGTCCAGACTCCGGTTGCCGGAAAGGTAGTTGGCTCGAGGGGTCGATGGCCAGCAAGGAACAAAGCGACGAGCGCGGCGAATTCCTCACGCACGCCCCGCCGGTCGGGCTAGCTCGCGGTGCCCCCGGCGCCCGGCTCGTCCTCGGGCGCGTCGACCACGATCGCGTCGGTGGTGAGCACCAGCGCCCCGATGCTGGCCGCGTTCTGGAGCGCGCAGCGCGTCACCTTGGCGGGGTCCAGGATGCCGGCGGTCTCGAGGTCCTCGTAGACCCCGGTGAGGGCGTTGTAGCCCCAGGCGCCGGCGCCGGCGCGGATGCGCTCGACCGCGACCGGCCCGACCTCGCCGGCGTTCTCCGCGATCTGGCGCGCCGGCAGCTCGAGCGCCGCCAGCACGATGTCGCGCCCCACCTGCTCGTCGCCGCCCAGCGCCAGCGCGCGCACCGCCGGCTGGGCACGCAGCAGCGCCACGCCGCCGCCCGGCACCACGCCCTCCTCGACGGCGGCGCGCGTGGCCGCGAGCGCGTCCTCGATGCGACCGCGGCGCTCGGCCAGCGCCGGTCCGGTGGGCGCCCCGACCCGCAGCACCGCGACGCCGCCGCTCAGGCGTCCGATCCGCTCGCGCAGCGCGTCGCGCTCGTGCCCGCTCGCGGCCTTGAGCTCGCGCTCGAGCGCGGCGATGCGGTCGCGGACGGACGCTGACGCCTCCTCCCCGCTGATGATCGTGGTCGACTCGCGGTCGACCGCCACGCGCCGGGCACGGCCGAAGTCGCCGTCCTCGACGTGGTCGAGCGAGCGTCCCAGATCGCGCGTCAGCAGCCGCGCCCCGGTCAGGGTCGCGATGTCCTCGAGCAGGGCGCGGCGGCGGCCGCCGCTCTCCGGGGCGCGCACCGCGACCGAGGTCAGGGTGCCGCGCAGGCGGTTGACCACCAGGGTGGCCAGCGCCTCGGCCTCGACGTCGTCGGCGATCAGGAGCAGCGCGCCCCCGAGTCGCGCGGCGCGCTCCAGCGCCGGCACCAGCTGGTGCGCGGCGCCGAACGTGAGGTCGGTGACCAGCACCAGCGCGCGCTCGAGCGCGACCTCCATGGTGTCGGGACGGGTCACGAAGTAGGGCGAGAGATAGCCGCGCTCGAAGCGCAGGCCCTCGGCCATCTCGAGCGTGGTCTCGCCGCCACCCCCCTCCTCGACCGTGACCACGCCGCTCCGTCCCACGCGCTCCAGGGCGTCGGCCACCAGCTCGCCGCAGGTCCGATCGTTGCGCGCGCTCACCGTGGCGATGCGCGACAGGTCCTCGTGGCGCTCGACCTCCCGCGACTGGCGGCGCAGCGCCTCGACCGCCGCCACCACCGCGCGATCGATGCCGCGCCGCAGCGCCATCGGGCGGTGCCCGGCGGCGATCGCCCTCAAGCCCTCGCTGACCAGACCGTGGGCCAGCACCGTGGCGGTGGTGGTGCCGTCGCCCGCCACCTCGCCGGTCTTGAGGGCCACCTCGCGCACCAGCTGGGCGCCCATGTTCTCGAATGGGTCGGCGAGGTCGATCTCGCGCGCGATGGTCAGACCGTCGTTGGTGATGGTGGGGGCGCGGCGCCCGCGGTCGATGACCACGTTGCGGCCCCGCGGCCCGAGCGTCACGCGCACCACGCCGGCGAGCTGGTCGACCCCGCGTCGCAGCGCCGCCCGCGCCGCGTCGTCGAACTCGATGCGCTTGCCCATGCGATGCCTATCGGCCCTTCGCTGCCCCCACCTTAGATGGCGGCGGACGCCTCCCGGAGTCGCGCACCCGGGCGTCGAGCTCGATCAGCGCGGCGCGCGCCGCCGGGCTCCCCCCCGGCATCGCGGCGGCGCGCCCGTACCAGTGGCGGGCACGCTCGACGTTCCCGGTGCGCTCGTAGAGGGTGCCGAGGTTGAGCGCGTACTCGATGCTGGTCGGCTTCGCGGCGGCGAGCTTCTCGAGCTCGCCGATCGCCCCGTTCCAGTCCCCGGCGCGGCCGAGCGCCAGCGCCAGCTCGCGATGGTCGGTCTCCCAGTGCGGGTTCCTGGCGCGCGCCGCGGCCAGGTCCTCCGCCCCCTTCACCACCTCGACCCAGGTCGCGGTGCTGTCGTAGCGCAGGAAGAAGTCGGGCCCCGCCGCCACCGTGCCGGGGTCGCGCGGGCGGTAGTCGGACAGGAATCCGCCGCGCAGCGTGCTGTCGCGGTACCAGATGCGCAGCGCCGCGCCGTCGCCCACCACCAGCCCGATGTTCTGCGGCACGCGCGAGAAGTAGAAGCGTGAGTGCGGCGACACTGCGGGGTGCTGGCGCAGCAGGTCGTCGCGCAGCCGTCCGAGGAAGAACCCGGCGCGCTCCTGGTAGGCCATCGACGACCAGTCCCACGACGGGGTGGCAGCGCGCAGCGGACGCAGGCACGCCACCGCGCCCACGATCAGCAGCGCCAGCGCCGGCCTGCGCGCCAGCGCCGGCGCGATCAGGAGCCAGGCGCCCAGCGCGCCCAGCAGCCCGTAGTAGGCGTGCCAGCCGATCGAGGGCGCGAACAGCGGCAGCGCCCCGGCCAGCGTCCACACCGTCCCCACCGCGCCGCCGCCGCGCGCCCGCGGCGTGCCGCGCGGCGCGGCGCGCGCCACCAGCGCCAGCAGCACCAGTGCCACGATGGCGATCGGACCCGCCAGCCCGGCGCGCAGCGCGGGCCACACGCCGTCGGCCGGGGCCGGGCGCTCGTCGAGATTGACGAGCGAGAGCGCGAAGCGCTGCGCCGTCACCGCCGACGGGAGCCGCGACAGCACCTCGGTGTTGCCGGCCAGCGGGCCGTGGAGCTGGGCCCAGAGCCAGGGGTGGAACAGCAGCCAGCCGGCGAGCAGCGCGGCGAGCGGCGCGATGCGCGCCAGCGCCGCGAGCGGCGGATCGCGGTCGACCGCCAGCGCCCAGGCCAGCGCGATCGCCGGCAGCACCGCGGCGGTCTCCTTGCTGAGCAGCGCGAGCGCGAACCCCAGCAGCGCCAGCCACCCGGCGCGGGCCGCGAAGGCGTGGAGGAACAGCAGCGCCCACAGCAGCATCCACAGCTCCTGGACCCCGGCGACCCACATCAGCGTCCCGGCCCAGGCCGCCAGCGCCGCGATCCCCGCGCACGCCACCGCCGCGGCGCGACCGCCGATCAGGCGCCGCGCCAGCGTGAAGTAGGACAGCATGACGCCGATCCACAGCGCGAAGCTGGCGAGATGGAAGGGACGTTCGCGGATGCCGAACGCGCGCTCGATCCACCAGTAGTGGAGCTCGCGTGACCAGGGCCGGTACCAGTAGTAGAGCAGCCGGTTGCGCTGCCAGAGCTCGGCGAACGAGGCGCCGCGCACCTTGTCGAGAATCGAGTAGTCGTCGCCCAGGAACGGCATGCCGAGCGCCCGGCCGTACTGGAACGCCAGCGCCGCGACCAGCAGCAGCGCCACCGCCACCGCGGCCGGCCCGCCGCCCAGCGCCACCCCGGTCGCGGCCCCGGGCCGGGGCTTGAGCCACGGGCCGGCGCCGGACTTGCGCTTCAAGCGCCGGCCTCCCAGATCAGCCGCATGCCCTTGAGCGTGAGCGCCGGGTCGAGCGTCCCGACGGTCGCACATTCGGGCGCCACCAGCTCGGCCCAGCCGCCGGTGGCAACGACTTGCGGCGTTCCCTTCATCTCGCGCGCGAGACGGCGCACCAGCGCGTCCACCTGCCCCGCCGCGCCCCACAACACCCCGCTGCGTACCGACTGCGCGGTGGTGCGGCCGATCGCCCGGCGCGGGCGGCGCAGCGCGACGCGCGGCACGCGGGCGGCGCGCCGGAACAGCGCCGCGGCCGAGCTGCCGACGCCGGGCGCGATCGCGCCTCCCAGATACTCGCCGCCCGCCGAGACACAGTCGAAGGTGGTCGCGGTGCCGAGATCGACCACGATCGCCGGCGCGCCGTAGAGCTCGCGTGCCGCGATTGCGTTGGCGATGCGGTCGGCGCCCAGGGCGCGGGGATCGCGGTAGTGGATCCGGATCATCGCGGCCGCATCCGGTCCGACCACGAGCGGCGCGCGCCCGCACCAGCGCGTCAGGGCCCCGGCCCAGGACCGCGTCAGCGCCGGCACGACCGAGCACAGCACCGCGGCGGCCGGACGGCGCACCGCGACGCGGCGCGCCAGCCGGTCGAGCCTGAGCCCGGCCGCGGCGGCGGTGACGCGCGCGCTGGCGAAGCGCCACGAGCCGGCGAGCCTGGCGCCGCGGAACACTCCGATCACGGTGTCGCTGTTGCCGATCTTGACCGCGAGCAGCGTGGGGGTGGCGGCGCGCGCGCGCGCGGCCCCCGCGCCCCGCGGGGTCCGCCCGCGCCTCCGATCAGGCACGATCCCCCTCCCCGATCACGGTGGCCGAGGACGCGGAGCGGCGCCGGGCCACCAGCCACGACAGGCCCACGCTCAGGAAGTAGAGCAGCGTCATCGGGATGCCCATCACGATCTGGGCGGTGACCACGTCGCCGGGGGTGATGATCGCGGTGACCAGGAACACCAGCACGATGGCGATGCGCCACTGCTGGAGCAGGAAACGCGGCGTCACCAGCCCCAGGGCGGTGAGCGTCATGGTGACGAGCGGGAGCTGGAACACCACGCCGCACGCCAGCATCAGGTTGTAGACGAAGCTGAGCAGCGGGCCGACCTGGATCTGTGGCTCCATGCTGGGGGTCATGAAGCCGCCCAGCACCTGGATGACGAGCGGGATGACGTAGCCGTAGGCCGCCCAGGCCCCGAGCACGAACATGAACAGCGAGCCGAACACCATGGGGCCGATCCAGCTGCGCTCGCGCTTGAGCAGGCCCGGCACCACGAACGACCAGATGCGGTAGAGCACGAACGGCAGCGTCAGCACCAGGCCCAGCACCAGCGTGAGCTTGATCCGCTCGTTGAGCGCCTCGAGCGGCGACAGCACGATGACGTGGCGCACGGTGCGGCGGATGATGTCCTCCAGCACCCGCGGCGCGAGCCACCATCCGGCCGCCGCCCCGATCGCCACCGCGACCAGCGACTGGAGCAGGACCCGGCGCAGCTCCTCGAGGTGCTCGAGGAACGGCATCTCGCCGCTCTGGCGCGGATCGGGGCTCATCGTGGCCCCACGCCCGGCTGCGTTGCTTCGAGCTCGAGGTCACCGGCCAGCACCGTGGTCTCGGCCCCGGAATCGAGCTCCAGCACCAGGACCCCGTCAGGATCGAGCCGCCGCGCGATCCCGCTCACCGCACCGGCGGGCGTGCGCACCGTGACCGGCGCGCCCCAGAACGCGGCGCGCGCCTGCCACGCCGCGAGCACCGCGGCGCGCTCGCCGGCGGCCAGGGCATCGACCAGCGGCTCGAGCGCATCGAGGAACGCGGCCGCCACGGTCTCGCGACCGAGCGCCGCGCCGGCGATCGCGAGCGAGGTGGCGCGCGCCCGCAGCCCGGGCGGGAAGTCGGCCTCGCGCTCGGCGACATTGGCCCCGAGCCCGATCACCGCCGCCTCGCCCGTCCCGCCGCCCGGCGCGGCGCCGCGCCGCTCGCCCAGGATCCCGGCCAGCTTGCGGCCGCCGAGCAGCACGTCGTTCGGCCACTTGAGCTCGGCCGCGACCCCGAGTCGTTCGAGCGCCTGCGCCAGCGCCAGCCCGGCCGCCAGCGTCAGCACGCCGGCGCCGCGCCGGTCGCCGCCGAGGTAGAGCAGCACCGAGAGCGCGAGCCCGCGCCCCGGCGCCGAATGCCAGACGCGCCCGGCGCGCCCGCGCCCGCGCGTCTGCTGGTCGGCCACCACCACCGTGCCGTCGGGCGCCGCGGCGGCGCGCGCCTCCCACGCCACGTCGTTGGTCGAACCGACGCGCGCGCGGGCGATGAGGTGGCGCCCCAGCCGCCGGGTGGCGAGCAGCGCCGCGAAGCGCGCGCGATCGAAGCTGGGCTCAGCCAATCGCCTCGATCTCCATGCTGAGGTCGAGGGCCGGCGCCGAATGGGTGAGCGCCCCGACCGAGAGGTAGTCGGCCCCGGTCTCGGCGTAGGCGCGCGCGTTCGCGAGCGTGATGCCGCCCGACACTTCGAGCTCCGGCCAGCGCCGCGCTCCGGCGCGCATGCGCGGGCTGTCGGACGGATGGGCCCGGCACCAGCGATCGACCGCCACCACGGCGCGCTTCACCTCCTCGACGCTGCGGTTGTCGATCAGGATGCGGTCGACCTCGGGACGCAGCGCCTCGTCGAGCTGATCGTCCGACTCGACCTCGACCTCGAGCAGCAGATCGCGGCGGGTGCGCTGGATCATCTCGATCGCCCGGCTCACGCCGCCGGCGGCGCGGATGTGGTTGTCCTTGACCAGGTACATGTCGTAGAGGCCGAGGCGGTGGTTCTCTCCGCCGCCCATCTTGACCGCGTACTTCTCGAGGTAGCGCAGCCCGGGCGTGGTCTTGCGGGTGTCGAGGATGGTGGCCCCGGTCCCGGCGACGGCGTCGACGAAGCGCCGCGTCAGGCTCGCGATGCCCGACAGGTGCTGCAGGAAGTTGAGCGCGGTGCGCTCGGCGGTGACCAGGCTGCCGGCCGAGCCCGACACCTGGGCGAGCGCCACCCCCGCTTCGAGGCGCGCCCCGTCCTGGACCAGCGGCTTGAACTTGACCTTGGCGTCGACCTCGGCGAACACCAGCTTGGCGACGAACAGCCCGGCGACCACGCCGGTGGCGCGCGCCACGATCGCGGCGCGTGCGCTCACCGAGGGGCCCAGGGTGTTGAGCGTGGTCACGTCGCCGCCGCCCACCAGGTCCTCCTGGAGCGCGAACTTGACCAGCTGGAGCGCGTATTGCTCGAGCATCGGGCGGAGTCCCGCGCTAGCGGTCGGGCCCGAAGCGGCGCGGGTGGCGGCGCGCCTCGCGCGGGGTGCGCCGCCCGCGTGCGGCGCGCGCCCCCGCCGTGGCCCCGGTCTCCACCGCGGCCAGGGTCTCGCGGAGCTCCTCGGCACGGTCGCGCAGCGAGGCCGCGCGCTCGAAGTCGAGCCCGCGCGCCGCCTCCAGCATCTCCGCCTCGAGCCGCGCGATCAGGGTGCGCGGATCCTCGCCCCGGGCGGCGTCCAGCAGCGCGCGCAGCTCGTCCTGCTCGCCGGCGCGGATCGCGTCGGCGACCGAGGTCGACTTCATGATCTCCTCGACGCTCTTCTCGATGGTGCGCGGCACGATGCCGTGCTCGACGTTGTAGGCGAGCTGCTTCGCGCGCCGGCGTCCGAACTCCTCGAGCGCGTTGCGCATCGACTCGGTGACGGTGTCGGCGTAGAGAATGACCCGGCCGTTGGCGTTGCGGGCCGCGCGCCCGGCGGTCTGGATCAGCGAGCGCTCGGAGCGCAGGAAGCCCTCCTTGTCGGCGTCGAGGATCGCGACCAGCGAGACCTCGGGCAGGTCGAGCCCCTCGCGCAGCAGGTTGATCCCCACCAGCACGTCGAATTCGGCGAGCCGCAGGCCGCGCAGGATCTCGACCCGCTGCAGCGCGTCGATGTCGCTGTGGAGGTAGCGCACCTTGACCCCCATCTCGGACAGGTAGTCGGTGAGGTCCTCGGCCATGCGCTTGGTCAGCGTGGTGACCAGCACGCGCTCGCGCCGCGCGGTGCGCTGGCGGATCTCCTCCAGCAGGTCGTCGACCTGATTCGCGACCGGCTTCACCACCGCCTCGGGATCGACCAGGCCGGTGGGGCGGATGATCTGCTCGACCACCACGCCGTGCGAGCGTTGCAGCTCGTACTCGGCGGGCGTGGCCGAAACGTAGAGCGTCGGTCCGGTCTGCTGCTCGAACTCGTCGAAACGCAGCGGCCGGTTGTCGAGCGCCGAGGGCAGGCGGAAGCCGAAGTCGACGAGGGTCTGCTTGCGCGAGCGGTCGCCCTCGTACATGCCGGCGATCTGGGGCACGGTGACGTGCGACTCGTCGATGACCAGCAGGAAGTCGGCCTCCCCGGCGCGTGCGCCGTCGGCCCCCGAGTGACGCGGAAAGTAGTCGATCAGGCAGCCGGGCCGCTCCCCCGGGGCACGCCCCGAGAGGTGGCGAGAGTAGTTCTCGACCCCGGGACAGGTGCCGATGGTGGCCAGCATCTCGAGGTCGTACTCGGTGCGCTGCTTGAGGCGCTGGGCCTCGAGCAGCTTGCCCTCGGCGCGGAACAGCTCGAGGCGCTCGCGCAGCTCGGCGCGGATCCCGTCGAGCGCCTGCTGCAGGCGGGGCTCCGGGGTCACGAAGTGCTTGGCCGGGTAGAGCGCCAGCCGCTCCATCGGGCGCACCACGTGCCCGGTGACCGGGTCGAGCGCTGCGACGCGCGACACCCGGTCGTCGTCGAGCTCGATGCGCACGATGGTGTCCTCGTAGGCGGGGTGCACTTCGATCACGTCGCCACGCACCCGGAAGTTGCCGCGCCCGACCTCGAGATCGTTGCGGGTGTACTGGATCTCGACCAGCTTCTGGAGCAGCGCCTGGCGGCTCACCCGCTCGCCGGTCGTGGCGTCGAGCCGCATCCCGCGCCAGTCCTCGGGGGTGCCGAGGCCGTAGATGCACGAAACGCTCGCGACGATGATGACGTCCTCGCGCTCGAGCAGCATCGAGGTGGCCTGGAGGCGCAGCCGGTCGATGTCGTCGTTGATGCTGGCATCCTTGGCGATGTAGGTGTTGGTCGAGGGGACGTAGGCCTCGGGCTGGTAGTAGTCGTAGTAGGAGACGAAGTAGCCCACCGCGTTGTCGGGGAAGAACTGCCTGAACTCGCCGTAGAGCTGGGCAGCGAGGGTCTTGTTGTGCGAGATGACGAGGGTCGGCCGGCCCCAGCGGGCGATGGTCCGGGCGATGGTGTGGGTCTTTCCCGATCCCGTGACCCCGAGCAGCGTCTGGTATCGCTGCCCGGATTCGAGGCCGGCGACGAGCTGCTCGATCGCTTCGGGCTGATCACCGCGCGGCGGATAGGGCGGACGGAGCTGGAACGGCATGGTGGGGCGATGCTACCCGAGCCCGGCAGGGCGGTCGAGCGCGCCGACGGTCCCGCAAGGCGATCCGGCGCCGCGGTCGGCCGGGGTGTCGCGTGGCCGCGTCGGAGACGGGGAACCCGTCCCAACCCGCGGCGGTCATGCGACACTCCGGCCGACTCCGGCGCACCCTCGGACCCCCCGAGTTTGAGCACAAGAAGCGGATGGAACGGCGCGCGCATCTGAGTGACGATGGAGGCATGACGATGCTCGATCCGGTTTCCTCGCCCCGTCTCACCGCCGGCGCCGCGGCGGGTCGCTGGCGCGCGGTGCTGGCGCGGGATCCCGCCGCCGACGGCCGCTTCGTGTTCGCGGTGCGCTCGACCGGCATCTACTGCCGGCCCTCGTGCCCGGCGCGCCGCCCGCGCCGTGATCAGGTCTCGTTCTACGGCGGCCCGGCCGAGGCCGAGCGCGCGGGCTATCGCGCCTGCCGCCGCTGCCACCCGAGGGAGGACAGCATGCACGACCAGCAGGCCACGCTCATCCGTCAGGCGTGTGACTTCATCGAGCGCGCCCCCGACGCCCCGCCGTCGCTCGCCGCGCTCGGGCGCCACATCGGCTACAGCCCCTACCACCTCCACCGCATGTTCCGGCGTTTCACCGGGGTCACGCCGCGGCAGTACGCCGAGGCGGTGCGCGGGCGCCGGCTGCGCGGCGGGCTGGGCGCCGGCGCGCCGGTCACCGACGCCATGCTCGAGGCCGGCATCGGCTCGGCGAGCCGGCTGTACGAGCGCGCGCCGCGCGAGCTCGGCATGACCCCCGCGGCCTTCCGTCGCGGCGGGCGCGGGGTGGCGGTGCGCTGCACGGTGGCGCGCACGCCGCTCGGGCTGCTGCTGGTCGCCACCACCGCGCGCGGGCTGTGCGCGGTGCGGCTCGGCGACTCGGCGGCGGAGCTCGAGGCGGGGCTGAGGAGCGAGCTGCCGCGGGCGCTCGTGACCCGCGACGACGCCGCGCTCGCGCCGCTGGTGCGGCGCGTGCTCGCCGGCGTGGCGGCGGCGCGGCCCGATCCGCGCCTGCCGCTCGACATCCGCGCCACCGCGTTCCAGCGCCGGGTGTGGCAGGCGCTGCGCGCCATCCCGCCGGGCGAGACCCGCACCTACGCCGAGGTCGCGCGCGTGATCGGGCGCCCGGGCGCGGCGCGCGCGGTGGGTGCCGCGTGCGCGCGCAACCCGCTCGCGCTCGTCATTCCCTGCCACCGCGTGGTGCGCGGCGACGGCGGGCTGGGCGGCTACGCCTGGGGGGTGGGGCGCAAGCGGCGGCTGCTCCAGCGCGAGCGCGCGGCCGGGTCGCGATGAGCGCCGGCATCGCGCGCACGCCGCCCCCGCCCTACTACGCCGTGGTCTTCACCTCGCGCCGCGCCGCGGTCGACGAGGAAGGCTACGTCCGCATGGCCGCGGAGATGGAGACGCTGGTGGCGCGCCAGCCCGGCTACCTCGGCATGGAGAGCGTGCGGAGCGCGGAGCGCGTCGGCATCACCGTCGCCTACTTCGTCGACGAGCCGTCGATCGGCGCCTGGAAGCGGCAGCAGGATCATCGCGTGGCCCAGGGCCTGGGACGTGAGCGCTGGTACGAGGCCTACTCGGTGCGCGTGTGCCGGGTCGAGCGCGCCTACGCCTGGGCGCGCGACCCCGAGGACGCCGTGCGCTGAGGCGGTTGGGCTAAGGCCGCGTCGGCCGGCCCCCCCAACCGGGGGCTCAGGAACGCTTTCCGTCCTCGACTTCGGGCCGCACGCGAAGCGCCATCACCGTGATGTCGTCGCCCGCCTCGGCCTCGCCGAGGAAGGCCTGCACGCCGCCGAGCACGCGCTCGACCAGCGCGCGGGCCGCGAGGCCGGCGGGCAGCGACTCGACCAGCGCGGTCAGACGCTCCTCGCCGAACATCTCGCCGTCCGCGCGTGCCGCCTCGGTGACGCCGTCCGAGTAGATGATCAGCCGATCGCCGGGCTCGAGCCGGACGCAGCCCTCCTCGTAGCGCACCGGCTCCATCATGCCGACCACCAGACCGCCGGTTTCCAGCGTGCTGCGCCCGCCGCGGGCCCGGAACAGGATCGGAAAGTTGTGCCCGGCGTTGGTGTAGCGCAGCGTCATGTCGCGCTCGCTCGCGGCGGCCAGGAAGAAGGTGGCGAACTGGCCGGTCGCCGCCCGCTGGCACACCAGCGTGTTGACGCTCTCCATCATCGCGGGCAGCCGAATCCCGGCCGGCGCCTGGGTGCGCAGCGAAGCCTGGAGCATCGACGACAGCAGCGCCGCCGGCACCCCCTTGCCCGACACGTCGGCGACCGCGAGCAGGTAGCCGTCGTCGCCCACCGGCACCACGTCGTAGAAGTCCCCGCTCACCTCCTTCGAGGGCAGGTTGGTGGCGTGGACGTCGAAGCGCCGGCGCGCCGGGAACTCGGTGGGCAGGAACGACTGCTGGATGCGGCGCGCCAGCTGGAGCTCGCGATCGGAACCGGCGCGCGCCATCGCGCGCTGGTAGAAGCGGATGGCGATCGAGGCGCCGAGGAACATCATGCCGAACAGCACGAAGTAGACCAGCAGCGTGAGCACCGCGCGCCCGCTGCCCAGGAACCCCGGCACGATCGTGAAGTGGAGCACCAGCGCCGCGGCCAGGCCGAACAGGAGCGACACCCCGGTGTAGAGCAGCGAGATCTGGAGCGACAGCCGCGGCCCGTCGGGCTGCCGCGCGACCAGCGGCGGCACCAGCCAGTGACGCGCGATCCACACCCCGAACATGCTGAACAGGCCGAACACCAGCGAGACCATGTAGAAGAGCCTCAGCGTGGCGAACGGACGTCCGCTGGTGATCTGGAAGAACAGCCCGAACGGGATCGCCCCCAGCGGCGCCATCCACAGCACCCCGAGCAGGTCGCGCCCCGGACTGGACCGCGGGCGGCGTTTGGGGACCACGGGCGGCCTCAGCCCCCGGGGCGCGCCGCGGCGCGGCGCCGCAGCACGGCGGTGAGCGCGACGTAGAGCGCGGCGCCGCCCAGCGAGATGACGAGCAGGCCGCGGGGCTCGAGCGTGATCGCGAACGTGGTCACCGCGAGCGCGATCACCCAGAAGAAGGCCTCGCCGGCGAATCCATCCCCCCAGCGCGGCGCGCGCCCCGACCGTGGCACGCGCGCCCGGAGCGACGGGAGGAAGCGCGGGACGCGCGCGGCGTAGGCGCGGAACGACTCGCCCTGCGCGGCCGCGAGCGCCGCCTCCTCGCGTCCGATCAGGCGCAGGTGGAACAGCAGACCGCCGCCGATCAGCACCAGCGCGCCGAGCCGGCTGGTGAGCAGGCCCATCCCGATCATCAGCAGCTGGGTGCCGAGGTAGAGCGGGTTGCGGACGTGGCGATACGGACCGTCGGCCACCAGGCCCTCGGTGCGCACCGCGCCGTCGTGCACCACGTTGGTGCGCAGGTAGGCGGTGGCCCAGGTGCGCAGCGCCGCGGCGGCGAAGGCGGTCAGCGCCGCGACCCCGAACAGGAGCTGGAGGGCGCGCCGGCCGGGATCGGCGGGGCCGAGGCGCCGCAGCAGCCACTGGCCGGCGTTGACGTGGTCGATGCGGTAGCACAGGAACGCGGCCCAGAAGAGCCCGAAGAAGATCCAGAAGCGGTAGCGGAACTCGCGCTCTGAAGCCTGCACCACGGCCTCCCGCGTCGACCTTGACGGCGGCGCCCCGCCGCGGGCGCGTCGCTAGTAGCGGACGCGCGCCGTGTACCGTAGCACCGACTCCGCGCCGGCCGCGACCGGGACCTCGAAGCGCAGGGTGTTCGCGTCCTTCATCACGAAGTCGTGGGTCTTGGCGGTCACCTCGACCTCGCCGTTCACCGGCTCCTCGACCCGGATCACGACCGCGCTCTTCTTGCGGTTCCGGAGCTTGACCTCGACCGTGTACTGGCGCTCGCGGTCCGAGATGCGCCGTTCGTCGACCTGGCGCCGCTCGGCGGCCAGGTCGAACGCCAGGCCCACGTCGAGGGTCAGCTTCTCGTCGACCGGGGTGTGGCGGATGGTGGCCTCGCCGATCAGCTGGCGGTCGCCCGACGGATCGGCCTCGTAGATCCGGGCCCGCCCGGCGGGCAGCGGCACCCCCGGCCCGGCCGCCGCGCTGTTGATCAGCTCGAGCTGGGCCATCACCCCGCGCCCATCGCCGCCGCGGAAGAGGTAGCGCGGCGTCAGCTTGACCGCCTTGGGCTCGATCATGGTCAGGCTCTGGGTCTCACGATCGCGCAGCGTGGCGGTGCGGCCCAGGGTGTAGAGGTGGTACTCGGAGAAGGTCTGCTCGCTGAGATCGGGCGCCTCGAGCGCCGCCCCCTTGGCCGCCATGTCCATCAGCACCCCGCGCCGCGGGATCGGCGCGGGCGCGCCGGTGCGCGAGGGCTCCCCCGCCACCAGCTTGAGGTCGGCATCGGCAAAATCGCGGCCGCAGGTGTTCTCGATCGTCACCGACGCCGACCAGCGCCCGGCATTCTCGCCCTCGCGCACCAGCACGTGCTCGGCCGACCACGACAGCCCGCCCGTGAGGTAGGTCAGCTCGGCGCTGGTGCGGCCCTTGCGCCCGCCCTCGATCACCGCCTCGAGCGTGGGACGCGTCGACAGGGTGGCGGGCGGTTTGACGAGCCGCAGCTCCTCGACCGCGGCGCGCGACAGCGTCGAGATGCCGCCGTCGTCGCCGCGCACCACGATCCAGTTGCCGTCGGCCGACAGCAGCGTGCCCTCGGTGACGCGCTCGCCGCGGCTCTGCACCCGCACCCGGCTGCTGCGCGCCGACTCGATCATGCGGTCGCCGTTCTCGACGTCGTAGCGATAGGCGAGCCTGGTGACGCGCCCGTCGGCGGGCAGCAGGCGCACCGACGAGAAATCGAGCCGCGCCGGGATCTCGGTCAGGCGGACCGTGTCGCGTGAGCCGGCGAGATCGAGCAGCGGGGCCTCGCGCACCAGCCCGAGGTCGCTGGTGTACACGGTGAGGGATGGACGGCTCGGGGCGGCGGCGGACGCCGGGCCGGCGGCCGCCAGCGCCAGGGCGGCGAGCACGGCGATCATCGACGTTGAACGGGCGGACATGACGGCTCCTTGATGGGCGGTTCGAGCGGCGACCGAGACACTCCGCAGCACCATACGCCGCCCGGCCCGAATTCGTCCCGGCGATTTTCGGCGCCGGCGTGGGTGCCGCACGTTGCGGGACCTTGCGGGGCGCCGACTCCCGCGCCGCGCCGGGGTGGTCCCGATTGCCACCTCCTTGTCGCCCCTGTTACGATTTTCGGCGTGAATGTCCTCCCTGCCCCGCACCGCGCCGGCGGCCTGCGCGCATGATCTTCGTCATCTTCCCGGCCTACAACGAGGAACGCGTCATCCGCCCCACCCTGCTCGCCCTCGCCCGGGCGATGGAGGGTCGCGAGGCCGGGTACCGGGCGGTGCTGGTCGATGACGGGAGCCGCGACCGCACCGTCGCCGAGGCCGAGGCGGCGGTGGCCGAAAGCGGCGGGCGGCTGCCCCTCACCGTGCTGCGCCACGAGCAGAACCGCGGCCTCGGCGCCGGGCTGCGCACCGGCATCTACTGGTGCCTCGACCGCGCCCAGGACGATGACGTGATCGTGACGCTCGACGCCGACAACACCCACCCGCCGGCCCTGATCCCGGAGCTGGTGCGGCGCCTCGGACCCGGCATCGACCTGGCGATCGCCTCGCGTTACCGCCAGGGCTCGGCGGTGCGCGGTGTGCCGGGTTACCGGCGCGCGCTCTCGGACGTGGGGCGCCTGGTGTTCCAGGGCCTGTGCCCGATCCCGGGGGTGCGCGACTACACCTGCTGCTTCCGCGCCTACCGCGTGCCGATCCTGCGCCGCGCGCGCCTCGCCTACGGTGACGCGCTGTGCACCGCGCGCGGCTTCGAGGCGGTGATGGACCTGCTGCTGCGGCTGCGACCGCTGGGGGTGCGCGCCACCGAGATGGGCTTCGAGCTCGACTACGGCGAGCGTGTGGGCCAGAGCAAGATGAAGGTGCTGAAGACCATCCGCACCACGGTGGGACTGCTCGCCCGCCGCCGCGTCGAGCACTGGACCATCGACTCTCCGCGGCGCGTGGGCGCCCGCCTCGCCGCGCTCGAGGGCGCGGGCCGGGCCGGCGCGCCGGCGCGCCCCGCCGCCGCCGGCGCCGGCCTCGGCCCGGGCCCGGCCCCGCGGTGAAGATCGCGATCGTCGTCGGGACCCGGCCTGAGATCATCAAGATGGCGCCGGTGGTTCGCGCCTGCCTCGACCGCGGGGTGCCCTACCTGCTGCTCCACACCGGCCAGCACTACAGCTTCGAGCTGGACGGCGTTTTCTTCGCGGAGCTGGGGCTGCCGGCCCCGCACCGCAACCTCGAGGTCGGCTCCGGGTCCCAGAGCTACCAGCTCGCCGCGGTGATCGAGGGCCTGGCGCCGGTGCTGGTCGAGGAGCGGCCCGACGTCGTGCTGGTCGAGGGCGACACGAACTCGGTGCTGGCCGCGGCGCTGGCCGCCAACAAGAGCGGCATCGCGGTGGGTCACGTCGAGGCGGGCCTGCGCTCCTACGACCGGCGCATGCCCGAGGAGCTGAACCGCGTGCTCACCGACCACCTCGCCGACTGGCTGTTCGCCCCCACGCCCGGGGCGCGCGACATCCTGCGCGGCGAAGGGCTGCCGGCCTCGCGCATCCACGTCACCGGCAACACGGTGGTCGACGAGCTGCTGCTGCAGCGCCTGCGCGCCGATCGCCCCGGGCTGGCGGAGCGCTTCGGCGTGACGCCGGGTCGTTACGCGCTCGCCACCGTGCACCGCGCCGAGAACGTCGACGACGATGGCCGGCTGCGCTCGATCCTCGCCGGGCTCGACGCCGCCGGGCGGGCGCTCGGAATCCCGGTGCTGGCGGCCTTCCACCCCCGCACCACCGCGCGCATGGCGGCGCTGGGGCTGACCGCGAGCGGCACGGTGCGCGGCCTGCCGCCGCTCGGCTACCTCGACTTCCTCGGCCTCCACGCCGCCGCCGCGCTGATGCTCACCGACTCGGGCGGGCTGCAGGAGGAGGCGTGCTGCCTGCGCGTCCCGTGCGTGACGCTGCGCGACAACACCGAGCGGCCCGAGTCGGTGGCGGTGGGCGCCAACGTGCTGGCCGGCGCCGAGACCGAGGCGATCGTGGCGTGCGCGCGCGCCATGGCGGCAAAGCCGCGCACCTGGGAGAACCCGTTCGGCGACGGCATGAGCGGGCTGAGGATCGTCGATCTGCTGACCGGGCGCGGCTGACGGGAGCACGATCGGAACCGGGTTGACGGAGCGCGGGCAGATACTTTACAATGCAAAGCACTCTGTGAGGCAGAGGACTGGGTGGCCGAGCGTGGAGGGTCCGATGCGGGTGACGGCGGAGAGGATCAAGCGGGCGATCGCGTTCGCCGAGCTGCTGCTCATTGCGCCTGCGGCGCTGTTCATGGGCGCCGTCTTCGTTCGCAACCTGCAGCCTGAGGCGCGCGAGCCGGCCCACAGCGCCCAGCAGATCGTCGCCTGGTGCGCGGAGCGGCGCTGGACCCTGGGGGTCTTCCTGATCTGCCTACCGCTGCTGGTGCTGGCCAGCGGCAGCGCCACGCTGCTGAGCAACTGGAAGGAAGACGCCGACCTGCGCCGGGCGACGCTGCAGACGCTGGCCGCGGTCTGGGCGAACCTTCCCCTGCTGCTGATCGCCGCGGCGACGTTGACGGCCGCCGGGACTCTGGCGATCGTGCCCCTTCACGTGCTGTCGGACTGAGCCCCTCGTCCGAACGGGAACCCGCCCCGCCCCCTACTTCTGGCTGGTCAGCTCGCCGCTCAGCCGCACCACGTCGCCGCGCTTGACACCCTGGCCACCCTCGATGATCTCGCAGGTCGCGAAGCGCTCATCCACCTCGACGACCCGCAGCGCGCCGATGCGCCGGGTTTCGTAACCCAGCACGTTGTCGGGATCGTCGGGATCGACCACCGGCTGGCCTTTCGACATCAAGGTCAGGGTCTCCCCCACCTTGAGGCCGACGTTGGTGCCGCCGTTGATCATGACCTTCGAGCCCTCGACGTTCGCCACCGCGCCCTGCCAGGGGAGGTCGCCGAGCTTGATCGCGGTGTAGTAGGCGATCTTGTTGGCGCACGCCTGGATCGCGTTGGCGAGGATCGCGGCCTTGTGGGTGTCGATGCCGCCGCCGCCGCTGTAGACGCCCCCGCTCGCCGCCTTGATCAGGCCGGCGCCCACGGTGACGCCGGAGCTGCTCGCGGTCCCGTCGGCGGTCAGGTCCTGCGCGATCTCCCCGGTGGTGGCGTTGATGAGCCGGGCGTTGATGCGGCAGAAGGCCACCTTGCCCGACAACCCGACGCTGCCGATGCCGAGCGTGCGTGCGCCCATGCCGCCCGCGATCGCCCCGATGCTGTGCGCGTCCTTGTTGGGGTTGATCTCGATCAGGGTCGCCTTGAGGATGTACTCGGCGCCCTTGATCTTGCCGATCGGGGCCGCGGTCTTCGCGTCCACGCGGCCGCTGGCATCGAAGTCCTGCTCCTTCGTCACGTCGGCGAGCGCCGTGGTGCGCTCGACCATGGTGAAGCGGTTGGTCGCCCCCAGCGCCTGGCGCATCACGTCCTCGACGTGATTGAAGGGATCGGTGCCCGACGCCGGACGGCCGTACACATCGCTCAGCAACCGCGCCCAGTCGCTGTGATACGGGTTGGGGCTGGCGAACTTCTCATCCGACAGCACCACCCCCACGCGCGGTCTGGCGCCGGCATAGCCGGTGTACCGCACCAGCAGCCAGTCCTTGTCCTTGAGCTGCTCGGGACGGTCGGGGAAGCCCCACGCTTTCCCGTGCTTGTCCTGAACGAAGGGCTTCCAGGGCTGCTGGCCCGGCTGGGCGAGGGCGAGGCTGGCGATCAAGGCGAGGCAGGCGGTCATCGGACCGATCGTGGCGACGTGCCGGAATTCCATAGGGAGGCCCTCCTTGGGGCTCGAGGCTCGCGGCGCGCGGGCCATGCCGACTCATAGGAATCGGCAACCGCGGGCCCACCCTTAACGCGGGCGGGCGGAAGACCCTAAGGGCTACCAGGCGATGCGCGGCAGCTCGCCGTGGAGCTGGCGCGGATCACCCCAGTGCTGGTTGGGCGGCACGTCGCGCTCGCCGGGGGTGGCGCGCCAGGCGGTGATCGCGTCCAGCGCCACGTCACGCCCGGTAATGTACCGGGCCCAGGTCGGCATCGCCGGCAGGTCGGGGAAGATGCAGCGTCTGGGGTCGCGCGGATCCGAACCGTTCCACATCGTGGTCGAGATCCGCACCACCAGCCCGCTCGCCGGCAGCGTCACGCTGGCGGGATCGCCGGGCGAATCCGGCGCGCCGCCGGTCGGCTCGCCGGCGAACCGGGCGTGGGTCTCGCGCTCCAGGTCGGCGGCCAGCGACACCGCGGCCGAGAAGGTGCCGCGATCGATGATCACGAACAGCCCGCCGCTGCGATCGATCGCGGGCCGGCGCAACACCGCGTGCACGATCGGCTGGTTGAGGTAGTTGTCGCCGCCGCCGTTGCCGCGCAGGTCGAGGATCAGCCGCCGGCAGCCGATCGAATCGACATGGGCGAACAGCCGGGCGGCGAAGGCCGCGACCGTCTCGTGCCCCGGCTCGTCGACGATGGCGCGGATGCGCGCGAACACGGTGCGGGCGCTGTCGCCGAGATCCGCAAAGGCCATCGAAAACCCGAGCATGTTGAGCCGACGGTTTAGCGGCGACGTCTCGCCCAGTTCGCGCACCCACAGTGCGGCTGAATCAGGCGTCCCGGGCGCCACGCCAACCTCGCTCCGTTCGCCCGACGCTCTGGCCACCGTGAGCTGCAACGGCGCCTCGGGGCTCTTCGCCAGCCCGGCGGCGCTCATGTAGCCCGGCGAGCGCAGGTATTCGGGGACGACGTGGAGCGTCCACATCGGGTTGTCGGCCGGGATCAGACGCGCCAGTGCGGCGATGGCATCGGCGGTGGGCCGCCCTGCGATCGCCACCACCTTGGTGCTGGCGAGCTGCTTGTATGACGTGCCGGCCTCTGTGATCCACAGGCCGTCGGCGAACACCGCGCACCGGATCGGATAACGGGTGCCGAAGCCCGGCCCCGGCAGCGGCCCAAGGGTGGGCCACGCGTGGGCCACGAGGCGGAGCTGATCGAGACGCGAGTGACCATCGCCGAGCAGGCCCACGAACGCCGAGAACGCCGCCACCGCCTCGTAGTAGCGCAGCGACGGCAGCCGGCGCTCGAGATCGCTCCCCGCCGAGTCCCACTCCGCGCGCGAGTGCGCGCGATACGGTCGCGGATGGAGCGAATCGATCGCGGCGCGAAGGAAGCGCACGTCGCCGCGCCACGTCCCCGGGTCGAGCGAAGGCGCGGCCGTGGCCCGTGCGGCGCTGAGGCAGGTCACGACGAACGCGAGCCACGCCAGGGCAGAGCGGGTCATGCGCGGGGCGCAACCCGGGGGCGGGGCATGAGGGCCCTACGCTCGCGGGGCGCCCGGGGTTGCGATGCCGGCGGCGTCATGAACCCTCCGCGCCGACGCGCTTCCGGCCGTGGCACGCCTGTCGCTTGCTCGCGGTGACGGTTGCTCGACTCGTGGCCCATAGTGCCTGTGATGGTCGACGACGCGAGTTTTGTCCGAGCTTCGTTCTCTATTCGCGCATCGACGGCGAAGCGCCGCGCATCTGAGGGTCTTTGCCGCGCCGGATCGCGGCCGCGTTTGGTGCAGTCAAACCCTCTCGAATCCCCCCGTTCCTCGCGAGGAGACTTGCCATGCCCGCTCTCCGCACGTTGCTCCCGCTCGTCGCGTTGTCCTCGCTGCTTTCGGCCGCCTCCGCATCGTCCCACCCCTGCGCCTCGGTTCTCGGCGTCGACAAGGTGCCCGGCACGCCGGGCCTCGTCCACATCAGGACCACGAACCGCGTGATCGGGGCCTGGGAACCGCCGTCCTCCCGCGCCACCGTCATCGCCTATGTGGTCCGCGCCCTCGACGTCACCTATGACTCGGACGGCAACGCCGCCACGATCGTCGACACGCTGGTCGCGCCGGTCGGATCGACGGTGCGCTTCAAGTGGATCACCGGGTCCCACACCCTGACCGAGGGCCTCAACTCCGGCGATCTCGGCACCGCGCGATTCAACTACATCCTCGACCCGACCCACCAGGCGTTCGACACCACGCTCGCCGCCGTGGGCACGATGAACTACTTCTGTCAGGTGCACGAGCTCCCGGACCGGAATCAAAGCATGGCCGGAACCATCATCATCACCTCGGGTCTGGACGTTCCCGGCGCCGCGCGGCCCACGCGGGTCACGTTCTCGAGACCGCCGGCTCCGAATCCCAGCCGCTCGACGGTGTCGTTCGCGATCACGCTGCCGGCCGAACGCCAGACCGAGGTGACCGTCCACGACATTGGCGGGCGCGAGGTGGCGGTCGTGACGCGTGGGCTGCTCGGCCCCGGCGAGCACGCGTATCAGTGGGACGGCCGATCGTCCTCGGGTCAGCGCCTGGCGGCGGGGCGCTACATCCTGCGGCTGCGCGCCGGGTCGGTGACCGAGGTGCGCGCGTTCAGCCTGATTCGCTGACCGCCGCCGGCGCCGGCCGGCCGCCCGCAGCCCCTCGCTCGCGCTCCAGCACGCAGCGGATGCCGGTGGTCGCGAGCTCTTCGAGGAGCGGCAGGTAGCTGAGCGGCACCAGGGCGGCGAGCAGCGGGAACGCCAGCGCCTCGGCGGGGGTGAAGTCGGCGCGCGCGGCGGCGAGGCTCGCCAGCACTTCGGGCGCCGAGCGCGCGCGCAGTCCGTCGCGCAGCCCGATCAGGAGCTTCCGCCCCGGGTGGGTGAGGTGGTGGATGCGCCGCAGCTCGCGCACCCTGAGCCCGCTCGCGGCGAGCAGGCGGCGGAAGCGGCGCAGCGTGATGCGGTTGAGCGAGAGGTAGAGCCGCTCCTCGACCGCGGCGCCGCGGGCGCGCAGCTGCTCGAGCACGCGGCGGCGCGGCAGGAGCTGGAACCACGGCCACTTGATGGTGTCGTCGATGTGGCCGCCGTAGGGGCCACGGAACAGCGGGAAGTCGATGA